>Ga0189278_10042_pt1 | contig 224331 bp, 224 predicted proteins | sample N26A9minimetaG_FD_130326 | JGI IMG/M metagenome (GOLD analysis project Ga0189278, IMG submission 130326) | Marine microbial communities from the Costa Rica Dome - N26 A9 mini metaG | ecosystem: Environmental > Aquatic > Marine > Oceanic > Photic zone | place: Costa Rica: the Eastern Pacific... | reverse complement strand
GGCCCGGAACTCGCCGAAATACTTGGTGATCGCCGCCGTCAACGTCGTCTTGCCGTGGTCAACGTGACCAATCGTGCCGATGTTCACATGCGGCTTGTTACGTGCAAACTTTTCCTTTGCCATATCTCAGGACGCCTTGTCAGTTGGGGGGCCAGGGTGGCCCGAGGGTTACATCGCGCGCCGTTTATTGGGTTGCGCCGGGAAAATCAAGCCTTACTCGCCGCCTTGGCGTCACTCTGCGGAAACGGGTGCGACAGTCGGTTCCTCAATCACCTCAGCGGCGGCTTGGGCCAGATCGGCCGCGCTTGGGGCTTCTGTCGCGCTCGCTGCGGGCGCGCTATCCGCATCCGGTGCGGGCGGTTCCACCGAACGCGCCTCGGGGCGCTCCTTGTCATTCGCGGGCACGCCATCGTCTTCGAACCAGCCAAACTCGTTATTCTGTTGCACCAACCAGTTCTGGATCTGCTTGGCGGCATTGCGGCTGAGGTTCTCGAGTTGCTTTTCCTTGCTCTGGGTCAGCCCCGAGCCAAGGAACGTATTGCCGGAAAAGCTCTCGACCACTGTCACCAGATGCGGCTTGGCGTTGAGCTTGCCGCCCTTGGCATCATCCCAAGCGGTGACATTGAGGATCAGCGCCGATTTCGGCGACGCAACCAATGGCACGCCCGGAATGGCCAGCACATAGCCTTCGACACTTACCCCCAGATGATAGAGTTTGGTGCCCTCATAGCGCCCGAACCGATCCGTCATCGCCTCGGTCATCGCGGCGATCCATTCCTCCTTGGACGCCTCGCGCGATGCGGGGCCCTTGGTTAGGTTCGGGGCCACCACAACATTATGCCCCAGATGGAAATTGCCCAAATAGGCCGGGGCCTCGTCAAGATCGTTGGGATTGGTGCAGGCGGCCATCAGGGCAAGCCCGAAGAGCGCGAAGAGACGGATCATCAAGCAATTCCCCAGAGGTGACAGTTCGGGCAGGGATAGCCCAGACATCGCCGACACGCAATCATTTGCCCCCGCCCCTCCTGCGCCCTATCTAAGACCCAGTTGCCCAGAGGTGCCCGATGTCCCCCATTCCCCGCCAGACGCCCCAGACTTTGCCCGCGCATGTGCCCTTGGTGACAGAGCCGATGGGCGTGCTGGCCAGCCTGAAGGCCGCGCGGCGCAACATTCTGTCGATCATCCCCGAGATTGCCACACGGCAGCCCATGGTTTCAGGGCGCACCGGCAAACGCTGGCACATGGTGATGGACCCCGGCGCGATCCGCCGGATGCTCTTGGAAGAGCTGGACAATTACCCCAAATCCATTGTCACAAAGAACCTTCTGCGCCCCGCCATTGGCGAGTCGCTCTTTATTGCCGAGGGCGCGCATTGGCGCTGGCAACGGCGCACGGCCGCGCCGGTCTTTTCTCATCGCAACGTGATGAACCTCGCGCCGATCATGACAGCCGCTGCCGAACAAAGTGCCGCGCGTGTGGCGGCAGCAGGCCCGCGTGCGGTGGATATGGCCGCCGAAATGGTGCGCACCACCTTTGATGTCATCGCCGACGTGACCTTTTCCGGCGACGGCATGTTCGATGTGGACGCCGTGCATCGCGGTATTGATGCCTATATTTCAGAGGCGGGCAAAATCTCGCTTTTTGATATCTTGGGCTTTCCCGATTGGGTGCCGCGCCCGGGGCGCGTGATGTCGGGTGGCTCGGTGGCTGAGATGAAGCGCGTGGCAGACGAGGCCGTCGAGGCGCGGCGCGCGCGCGGGTCAGAGGGCGTGCCAGACCTTCTTGATCTTTTGCTAGACGGCGAAGACCCCGAGACGAAACGCCGGATGAGCACGCCCGAGTTGCGCGATAACCTGCTGACTTTCATTGTCGCGGGGCACGAGACAACAGCGCTGACGCTGGGCTGGTCGCTCTACCTCTGCGCCTTTGATCAGGCTGTGCAGGACCGCGCCCGCGCCGAGGCGCAAGCCGTGCTGGGGGGCCGTGCCGCGACGGGCGCGGATGTGGCCCGCCTGCCCTATATTCGCCAGATCATCGACGAGGCGCTGCGCCTCTATCCGCCTGCGGGCATCATCTCGCGCACTGCGCAAGTTGCCGATACGCTGTGCGGGCGTAACATTCGACCCGGTGATACGGTGATCATCCCGATCTATGCGCTGCACCGAAACCACCAGCTCTGGCCAGAGCCAGACGCGTTCAACCCCGACCGTTTTGCCGATCGCAAGACCATCGAGCGCTATGCCTATCTGCCCTTTGGCGATGGGCCGCGTATTTGCATTGGTGCCAGTTTTGCCCTGCAAGAGGCGGTGATCATTCTCGCAACGCTGCTCTCGCGGTTCAGGTTCACCCCGGTGCCGGGGCGTGACCCCGACCCGGTGATGATCCTGACGTTGCGGCCCCAGGGGGGCGTCTGGCTTATGGCAGAGCCGGTGTGATCCGGGTTGGGATCACGCTGGCATACGTTCTTCGACGATCCCCGCCCACCAGCTACAACCCGCCGGAATAGCCTCGTCATTGAAATTGTAATCGGGGCTGTGGACCATGGCGGTATCGCCGTTACCGACCAGAATATAGGCGCCGGGGCGCTCTTCGAGCATGAAGGCGAAATCTTCGCCGCCCATGACCAAAGGTGCCTCTTCACACCCGCCGCTGACCTTGGCCGCAACGCTCGCTGCAAACTCTGTCTGTTCCTCGTGGTTGATCATCACCGGATAACCCCGGTGATAGCTTACTTCGGCCTTGCCGCCGAAACCCGCCGTCACATGCTCGCAGAGCGCGCGAATGCGCTGCTCGGCCAGATTGCGCATCTCGGGGCTCATGGTGCGGACAGTGCCACGCAGATGCACGCCTTGCGGGATCACGTTGAAAGCGGTCGAAGAGGTCTGAAACGACGTGACCGACACCACTATCTGATCCACAGGATCAGCGTTGCGGCTGGCGATGGTTTGGAACATCGTGACCAGATGCGCGGCCATGACAGTGGTATCCACGGTTTCATGCGGCTTTGCGGCATGTCCACCCTTGCCAGTCAGCGCGATGTCGAACTGGTCTGTCGCCGCAAAAAACGCACCGGGGCGAATGGCAAAGCTGCCCACCGGGCGGCCCGGCCAGTTGTGCATGCCGTAAACTTCCTGAATGCCGAAGCGGTCCATCATGCCATCCTCGCACATCTCGCGCCCGCCTGCCCCACCTTCCTCGGCGGGCTGAAAGATGACCACGGCGGTGCCATCGAAATTGCGGGTCTCTGCCAGATATTGCGCGGCCCCAAGCAGCATCGCGGTATGCCCGTCATGGCCGCAGGCATGCATCGCACCGGGGGTCTTGCTGGCATAGTCCACGCCAGTGGCCTCGTGAATGGGTAGCGCGTCCATATCGGCGCGCAGGCCGACCACCCGGCCCGATGCGGTGCTGCGGCCCTTGATCACCCCCACCACGCCGGTGCGACCAATGCCTGTCACCACCTCGTCACAGCCGAACGCCTTGAGCTTTTCGGCAACCAGTGCGCTGGTGCGATGCGTCTCATAGAGGATCTCGGGATGGGCATGGATATCGCGGCGCCATTCTGTTATGTCGGTGTGCAATTCGGCAAAGCGGTTCTTGACGGGCATCGGTCAGCCTCCTGTTCGCAAATTCGGGATTTTCCCCAAGGTGGCGCAATCCCGATGCGACCACAAGGGGCACTGCCAGACAGACGTATTTGCCATATACAACAGCGCGTGACTGAGCTATGCGTCGCGGCTTGACGCGCAAGCCGCACCCCTTTTTCGGAACCGACCTCCCCCATGATCCTGCCTGCCCTCTCCAATGCTCTTGCCGCGCGCGGCTATGAAACCCTGACGCCTGTGCAAGAGGCGGTAACGGACCCCGCGCTGTCTGGCTCTGATCTTCTGGTCTCGGCCCAGACCGGATCTGGTAAAACCGTAGGGTTTGGCCTTGCGATCGCGCCCACCCTGCTGGGGGGTGAGGACCGATTGCCGCCTGCCGCCGCACCGCTGGCCCTGATCGTGGCGCCAACGCGAGAGCTGGCGCTTCAGGTCATGCGCGAGCTGAGCTGGCTTTATGCCGAAGCCGGCGCGCGTTTGGTCACTTGCGTTGGCGGGATGGATGCCCGTGACGAGCGGCGCGCGCTGGAGCGCGGGGCGCATATTGTTGTCGGCACGCCCGGACGTCTGTGTGACCACATCAATCGCGGCGCGCTCGATATGACAAGCCTGCGCGCCATCGTGCTTGACGAGGCCGATGAGATGCTCGATCTCGGCTTTCGCGAAGACCTCGAATTCATGCTGGCCGCAGCGCCCGAAGATCGCCGCACGCTGATGTTCTCGGCCACCGTGCCGCCGATGATCGCCAAGCTGGCTGAGAAATTCCAGCGCGATGCGCAGCGTGTGACCACCCTGACCGGCGCGAAACAGCATGCCGATATCGCCTATCAGGCGCTGACTGTGTCACCGCAGGATGCCGAGGGCGCCGTGATCAACCTGCTGCGTTATCACGATGCCCAGAATGCGATTGTGTTCGCCAATACCCGCGCCATGGTGGCCCGCCTGACGGCACGCCTGTCCAATCGCGGCTTTGCCGTGGTCTCGCTCTCAGGCGAGTTGAGCCAGTCCGAGCGCACCCATGCCCTGCAGGCAATGCGCGACGGGCGGGCCCGGGTCTGTGTCGCCACCGATGTCGCCGCGCGGGGCATCGACCTGCCCAATCTCGATCTGGTCGTGCATGCCGAACTGCCCACCAATTCCGAAGGCCTCTTGCACCGCTCGGGCCGCACAGGTCGCGCCGGACGCAAGGGCATCTCTGCCCTTATCGTTCCGCTCAAATCGGCAAACAAGGCAGAGCGCCTGCTCAAATTCGCCAAGATCACCGCAGAATGGACCACGCCCCCCACGCCCGAGGATATCGAGGCCAAGGATCGCGAGCGCCTGTTGTCCGATCCGGTCTGGTCCGAAACGCCGTCCGAGACCGAAGGTGCCTTTGCCGCTGAATTGCTGGCGCTGCACAGCCCCGAGGTGATCGCCGCCGCCTATCTGCGTCTTTACAAATCGCGCTGGTCCGCACCCGAGGAACTGAGCGCCCCCGGCGCGCCCGCTCCGGCGCGCGAGCGGTCGGCCTTTGGCCCAAGCCGCTGGTTTGCGCTGTCGGTTGGCAATGACGACCGGGCCGAGGCGCGGTGGTTGCTTCCGCTTTTGTGCCGTGCTGGCAATCTCGACAAATCCGCGATTGGGGCCATCCGCGTGCAGGCTGCCGAAACCTTTGTCGAACTGGCAGAGGCCGCCGTTCCCGGATTTCTTTCGTCGCTCGGTGAGGGCGGGCAACTGGATGAGGGCATCACCGCCCGCGCCCTGGATAGTGCCCCGGCGTTTGCCCCTGCCCCGCGCGCCCCGCGCGAAGATCGTCCCGAACGTGCGGCCCGCGCCCCGCGAGAGGACCGCCCTGCGCGCGCGCCCCGCGAGTATGGCGGCTCGCGCGACCATTCTGCCCCACGCACCGCCCCAAAGCCGCGCCCGAAACCGGCAGGTGCGCCGCCCGCGGCAATGACCCGCGCGGTCGAGGATGGCACGGTAACCCCGTATCGCAAACCGCGTGCAGAGGCGGGCGATGCGCCGCGCCCGGCCAAAAAGCCTTGGTCCGGTGACAAACCCGCTGGCAAACCTGCCAACAAGCCCTTTGGCAAGCCCGCCGGGGATCGCAAACCCGGTAAATCCTTTGGCAAGCCCGAAGGTCGGCCCTATGACAAGTCGGATAGCAAACCCGGCGCAAAGCCCTATGGCAAGCCGGGGGCGAAACCGTCGGACAAACCCTTTGACAAGCCGCGCGCGCGCCCTGCGCCCCGTGACGCGGAACCAGCCGCGCCCAGACCCAATCTTGCGGCCGATACGTCCAAACGGTTTGTTCCACCCGGAGCAGCGAAAAAGCCCGGCAAACCCGGCACAGGCAAGACCTTTGCTGGCAAACCCGGCGCGGGAAAGCCTGCCGCTGGAAAGCCCAAAGGCAAAGGTGCTGCACCCAAAGCCCGCGCGGGATTTGGCGGCAGCACCCCACCGAAGCGCGGCAAGCCGTGATGTGCTGACATAGCTCTGAAAAGCAACAGGCCGGGATTTTCCCGGCCTGTGTGTTTGAGAGCGCTGCGAACCCTAAACCAAATCTTCGGGCAAGAGGGCCTCGGGGATGTTCTGGTAACAGACGGGCCGCAGGAAGCGGCGGATCGAGAGGGTGCCCACAGAAGTCGCGCCGAAATTGGTCGAGGCCGGATATGGCCCGCCGTGGACCATCGCATCGCAGACTTCAACGCCGGTTGGAAAGCCATTGGTCAGCACCCGGCCCGCCTTGCGTTCCAACACGGGCAACAGGCAGCGCGCAAGAGGCGTGTCGCCTGCGTCCATGTGCAGGGTGGCGGTCAACTGGCCCTTGAGGCTCTGCGCGACGGCTGCCATTTCCTCGGCATTCTCGGCCACAACGATCAGGCCAAGGGGCCCAAAGACCTCTTCGCCAAGCGCATGATTGCCCAGCCAGTCGCGCGCAGCGACCCGGTAGAGAAAGGGCTTGGCCTGACGTTGATCACAAATCGCGGTCAACAGGTCTTGCACCCCCGTCTGCGCCGCCATCTGCGCCGCACCCGCCACGTAGGCCGCAGCAATTCCATCGGTCAGCATCACTTGCGCACCGCTCTCACTCAGCGCCGCGCGCGTTGCTTCTGCAAAGGTCTCTGCCTCTGGTCCTTTGAGGACAACCGCAATGCCCGGATTGGTGCAAAACTGCCCCGCGCCCATCGTCAGCGATCCAGCCCAGCCGGTTGCGATGGCCGCCCCGCGCGCCGCCATTGCATCGGGCAACAGAAACATCGGATTGACGCTGCCCAATTCGCCGAAAAACGGGATCGGATCGGGGCGCGCCGCGCAGAGATCAAAGAGCGCGCGACCCCCTGCCAGAGAGCCGGTAAAGCCAACCGCCCGGATCAACGGATGCTGCACCAACGCCTGTCCAACCGCACGATTGCCACCCTGCACAAGGCTAAACACGCCGCTTGGCATCGCAGATTTCACAATCGCCGCATGGATGGCCTCGGCCACCACTTCGGAGGTGCCGGGATGCGCGCCGTGGCCCTTGACCACCACCGGACAGCCCGCCGCAAGGGCAGCCGCGGTATCCCCGCCTGCCGTGGAAAAGGCGAGCGGGAAATTCGACGCGCCAAAGACCGCCACCGGACCGATGGGCCGTTGCATCATCCGCAAATCGGGGCGCGGCAAGGGTTTGCGGTCTGGCAGCGCAGCATCATGGCGACGGTCGAGGTAATCGCCCTTCAGGATATGCTCGGCAAAGAGCCGCAATTGCCCGGTGGTGCGCCCACGCTCGCCCTCAAGCCGCGCAGCAGGCAGGCCGGTCTCGGCGCAGCCGATCTCGGTGATCTGTGCGCCGCGCGCCTCGATTTCATCGGCGATAGCATGCAGAAACGCCGCGCGCGTGGCCCGGCTGGTGGTGCCAAAGGTCCAGAACGCCTCTTCCGCGGCCCGCGCCGCCCTATCGACAAGGTCCGGCGTGCCGACCGAAAACGCATGGCCTGCGCCCTCTGCCGGATCAGACAGCACTGTCTCTTCGGTGCCAGTCCACGTGCCTGCAATCAGATGCTTGCCATGGGGGGTAAAGGTCATGGGAAATCCTTTCGGTCCGAGGGAAGATACGACCGCGATCAAAGGCCTGATGCGGGGTTTTCATGGCTTACCGATTTTTTTCCCGACATGCCAGTATTTTTCTTTTAGGAAAATTATTGCAAAAAAGAACCAAAGGCCTCATGCTTAGAACAGAATCAACAGAGAGGGGACCACCAATGAAAAAAGTGACGCTTTTTGCTGCCTTGCTGGGCATGACCAGCATCGCAGGCACCGCTCAGGCGGACAAACTCGATGACATTATTTCCTCGGGCACATTGCGCTGCGCTGTCGTGCTCGATTTCCCGCCAATGGGGATGCGCGATGCCAACAACGTGCCGATCGGCTTTGACGTTGATTATTGCAACGATCTGGCCGCCGCTCTTGGCGTAGAGGCAGAAATCGTCGAAACCCCCTTCCCCGAGCGTATTCCGGCGCTGATGTCTGGCCGCGTCGATGTGGGCGTCGCCTCGACCTCGGACACGCTGGAGCGGGCCAAGACGGTCGGTTTCTCGATCCCCTATTTCGCCTTTGAAATGGCCGTAACCGCCAATTCCGGCACCGGCATCACCTCTTACGAGGGGATGAAGGGCCACACCGTCGGCGCGGTTGCAGGCACCTACGAGGCCATCGCGCTTGAGGCACAGGTCAAGGAATGGGGCGAGGGCGAATTCCGCCCCTACCAGACGCAGGCCGATGTGTTCCTGGCGCTGAGCCAAGGCCAGCTTGACGCGACCGTGTCGACATCCACCGTCGCACAGGCCAACGTGCAGTCGGGCAATTACAAGGACATCACCGTTGTAGGTTTTGCCCCTTTCGACACCGACTATGTGGCGCTATTTGCCAAGCGGGACGAATACGGCTTTCTCAACTATCTCGATCTTTTCGTGAACCAGCAGGTGCGCACCGGTCGATATGACGAGCTTTACGAGAAGTGGGTTGGCGGCGAAGTACCGAAACTGATGGTGCCGAACGCCTATCGCTGATAGCTTGCGCTAGGATTGGCGGCGCGGACACCCCGCGCCGCCATTTGCTATTTCCCCTAGGGGCGGGGTGTCCTGATGTTCAACTATACCTTCCAATGGAAGCAGGCCCTGAACCGCCTGCCGCAGATGCTTGACGGGGCGCTGGTCACGATGGAAATCGCGATCCTCTCGATGGCCTTGGGCATAGCACTTGCCATCCTGCTTACCGTCTTCCGGTTATCGGGGTCACGCCCGCTGATGGCCTTTGCAACCACTTGGGTGGAAATTGCGCGCAATACGCCTGCGCTCTTTCAAATCTATATGGCGCATTTTGGCGTGGCCAGCTTTGGCATCCATTTCAGCCCCTTCGTGTCGATCCTGATCGGCATCACCTTCAACAATGCGGGCTATCTGACCGAGAATTTTCGCGGCGCACTCAAGGCGATCCCAGATACGCAGGGGCGCGCGGGGCGGTCTCTGGGCCTGACGCAGTTGCAATCCTTTCGCTACATCATCCTGCCGCAGATGCTGCGCATTTCCTTCCTGCCGATGACCAATCAGATGGTCTGGGCGATCCTGATGACCTCATTGGGCGTCACCGTGGGCATGAACAGTGATCTTTACGGGGTCACGCAGGATCTTAACGCACTGACGTTCCGCACATTCGAGCTGTTCGCGCTGGCCGCCGTGATCTTTTACCTGATCACCAAAACCATCACCATCGGCGGCCGCCTGATCGCGGCGCGTCTGTTCCGGTACTGAGGGGAGACGCGCATGTTCGACACCGCCCTCACCGCCAATGATCTGGTCTTTCTCGCCAAGGGCGCAGGGATCACGATCCTTGTCACGGCAATTTCCGTGGTCATCGGCACCCTCTTGGGCATCCTCTTTGGGGTGATCCGAATGCAGCTTGGCCCCGTTCTGGCCGCACCGCTGACCTTCTTTCTCGACATTTTCCGCTCTGTGCCGCTTCTCATTCAACTGGTCTTGGGCAACGCCTTTGTCGGCATGGTGCTGCAACTTCAGATTTCCGGCTTTACCGTGGCCTGCATCGTGCTGTCGCTCTACACCTCGGCCTATTGCGCCGAAATCGTGCGTGGCGGGATTGATGCGGTGCCGGAAATCACCCGTCGCGCGGCGCGGTCCCTTGGCCTGACATGGGGGCAGGACATGCGCTATATCGTGCTGCCGCTGGCCACGCGCGTCGCCCTGCCCTCGTGGATCGGTCTGGCGCTTGGGGTGATGAAGGACTCGGCGCTGGTCTATGTGGTGCAGGTTACCGAACTGTTGAAATCCACCCAAATCCTCATCACGCGCCTGCAAGAACCACTGTTCCTGCTGTTGATCTGCGGCGCGTTCTACTTTGTCATCAGCTTCCCGCTTGCCCGTTTCGGCGGCTATCTCGAAAAAAGGTGGTCCAATGATTGAGATCCAGAATGTCCGTAAATCCTTTGGCGATCTGGAGGTTCTCAAGGGGATCGACCTGACGGTGCAGCGTGGTGAGGTGGTGACCGTAATCGGCGGCTCTGGGTCAGGTAAATCTACCCTGCTGACCTGCATCAACGGGCTAGAGCCGATTGATAGTGGCCGGATCACCATCGACGGCACCGAGGTGCATGCCAAATCCACCAATCTCAACAAGCTGCGCCGCAAGGTAGGCATCGTTTTTCAGCAATGGAACGCCTTTCCGCATCTGACGGTGTTGGAAAATGTCACCCTTGCCCCGCGCAAGGTGCTGGGCATGGCCAAGGCAGAGGCCGAAGCGATCGCCGAAAAGCAGCTGCGACATGTCGGTCTGGGCGATAAGCTGACAACCTATCCCTCGCGTCTCTCGGGCGGGCAACAGCAGCGCATGGCCATTGCCCGTGCACTGGCCATGTCACCCGATTACATGCTCTTTGACGAGGTGACATCCGCGCTTGATCCGCAGCTTGTGGGCGAGGTTCTGGAAACCCTCAAGATGCTGGCCGAAGAAGGCATGACCATGATCTGCGTGACCCATGAGATGGGGTTTGCCCGCGATGTGTCGAACCGCGTGGCGTTCTTTCATCAGGGCATCATGGCCGAAATCGGCGCGCCGGATCAGCTCTTTGGCGATCCGCAACACCCCGAGACGCAGAAGTTTCTGGCCAATGTTCGGTAAGAGGGAAAGGCCGGGTTGGGGCGGTTGACGCCTCCCAACCCCGCACCCTTTAAAATCGCGCGGCGTCAAACGCCTGCAGTTCTATCGCCGGATCACGGTGTGCGGCAAGCGCCGCCACCAATTCAGCCGTGCCCGCCGATTGCGTCAGCCCCAGATGCCCGTGACCAAAGGCATAGATCACCCGGTCGGCGCGCGGCGCGCGCGAAATGATCGGCAGGCTATCAGGCAACGAGGGACGAAAGCCCATCCATTGCGTGCCGCCCTGTGGATCAAACCCCGGCAGGAAATCGCGGGCCTTGCGCAGCAGCGTTTCCGCGCGTTTGTAGTTGGGCGCAAGGCGCAGGCCGCCCAGTTCCACAGCCCCACCCACGCGCAGCCCCTCGCCGATCTTGCTCACGACAAAGCCGTGATCGGCAAAGGTCAGATGCGTGCGCAGATCGAAACTGGCGGTGGAAAAGGTGGTGTTGTAACCGCGCTCGGTTTCGAGCGGGATCGTGTCCCCCAGCGTGCGCGCCAGATGGTGCGACCAAGCACCGGCAGCCAGAACCACCTGATCGGCACGGATCGTGCCAGTGGCGGTCTCAATCTCGACGCCGTCGCTCGCCTGTCGCAGCGCGCGAATATCTGCGGTCGCGATCACGCCACCAGCGGCCACAAACTGTTGCGCCAGATATTCGGTCCACCGCGCCGGATCGACGGTGTTCATCCAGTCGGGGGTATAGCCCGCATGTGTAAACCGTGGGCTGAGACCGGGTTGAATCTCGGCCAAGGCAGCGGGGCTTTCCAAGAGGTCAAAGCGCACGCCATGCTGACGGCGCAGGGTCCATGCGGGCAGGCTCGCGCGATAGGCCGCCTCGCCCTCATAGACCTGCAACTGCCCTTCGCGGCGCATCAACGGCTCGCCGTCGACATTGGCGATCAAACGCTCCAAGGCCGCACGCGAATGGTGCATCAGGCTCGCCTGTGCCGCCACAGCCGCCGCGTAGCGATCCTGCCAACTCGCCCGCCAGAACCGCAGCATCCACGGCATAAGCGGCAGCGCATAGGCCGGTGGGATCGACAAAGGCCCCAGCGGATCGAGCAGCCATTTCGGTGCCTTGCGCAGGATGCCCGGCGTCGCCAGCGGCTCGATATCGGTATAGGCGAACGCGCCTGCATTGCCACGCGAGGTTTCTGCCGCCACGCCCTTGCGGTCCAGAATGCGGACGCGGTGACCCTCCCGTTGCAGCGCAAGCGCGCTGGTCACGCCGATGATGCCGGCACCGATGACGATGATGTCTGAGCGGGCCATGCGGCACCTTTGTTATAAGGGTTAGAGACGGATACCGTTGCGAAACGGATCGTTGGGATCAAAAAGCAATGTGCTTTCGGCCATCACATAGGCGCGCCCAGTGATCGAGGGGATCACGCCGCCGTTCGGGCCGGGGGTATAGGACAGCCGATAGGTGCTGCCGATCACGCTTTCCTGCATGATCTCTTGCCCTGCGTCCAGCCGCCCCTCAGCCGCCAGACAGGCGAGCCGTGCCGAACATCCCGTGCCACAGGGCGAGCGGTCATAGGCGTTGTCAGGGCAAAGGACAAAGTTGCGGCTATGCGCCGCCGCATCATCAGAGGGGCCGTAAAAGATCACGTGATCCACGTCTATTCCCTGCGCCTGCACCGCGTCGCGCACAGCGATGGTGGCATCAGTCAGCGCGCGGATATTGCTGGAATGGACCGGAACGGGGCTGGGATCGACAAGGAAAAAAAGATTGCCGCCATAAGCGACATCGCCAGTGACAGCGCCAAGTCCCTCAATCTCGACCGTGACGCCGGTATGGGTGCGGCGGCTCTCGATATTGGTGACGGTGACGGTGTTGGCGTCGATAAGATCGACGGTGACGATGCCTACGGGCGTCTCGATCCGGTGAATGCCCGGTTTGATCCGGCCCATATGTGCCAGAGTGACCACAAGGCCGATGGTGCCATGGCCACACATGCCAAGCACCGCCTCGGCGTCGAAATAGATCACGCCGGTCACGCAAGTCGGGTCTGTTGGCGGCACCATCAGGGCACAGACCATCGCCACCTGTCCACGCGGCTCGAGACTGACCGACTGGTAAAAATCGCGATGCTCCGAGGCCAACAGTCGAGCGCGCTCGGACAGGGCACCAGACCCAAGGTCCGGCCCCCCGTCCAGAATAACGCGCGTTGGCTCGCCGCCGGTGTGGCTGTCGATCACATGCATTCAGCGATCACCCCGCCCTGTTTGACCCAATTGGCGAACCATGCGTTGAATTGATGGAACTGCGCCTCGCAGAACCGCGCCTGAGAGGGCGAGAGCGCATCAGTCTCGTTGATGTTGAGGCGGTATTCCTCTTCGCCCTTCAGCACCATGAGGTGCTTGAAATAGAGCACCAGATCGACGCCTTCGTCGAACTTGGCAATCACGGAAAACGCATCGGCCAATTCGCGCGCGCGCATGTCCGCCTCGGGGCAACCCGTCGCTGCGCGGCGTGACAGTGCCACCTGCAAAAGCGCCTCTTTGGGGAACATCGTGCCGATGCCGGTAATGGCCCCGACCGCCCCGCATTTGACAAAGCCGTGGTAAACCTCGGTATCCACCCCCACCATCAGGATCACGTCATCATCCTGCGAGGTGATGTGTTCAGCGGCGTAGCTCAGATCATTCTTGCCGCCAAACTCTTTGAAGCCGATCAGGTTCTTATGCTCGGCGCGCAGGGCAAAGAAGAGATCGGCCTTGGTCGAATAGCCGTAATAGGGGCTGTTGTAGATGATCGCGGGCACATCTGGGGCCGCCTCTAAAATGGCCTTGAAATGGTTGCGCTGTGCGGCGACAGACAGGCCCCGCGACAGAACGCGCGGGATCACCATAAGGCCCGCAGCCCCCACCTTTTGCGCATGCGCGGCATGGGCCACGGCGGATTTCGTGTTGATGGCGCCAGTGCCCACAACCACGGGCACGCCGGCCTTGGTCAGGCGTTCGACGCCCTCCATCCGCTCGGCGTCCGTCAAAAGCGGCCAGTCACCGCAGGACCCGCAATAGACCACGCCCGACATGCCTGCCGCGATCATTTCCTGCCCCTTGCGCACCAGCGCGTCAAAATCGGGTTTGCGGTCCGGGGTGCAGGGGGTCAGCAGGGCGGGGATGGTGCCGTGAAAGACGTCTTTGTTCATCGAAAAACTCCTTTGGATGCGTGGCGTTGTGCCTGTGGAGGCGGATCAGTGGCCAGCAAGGGCTGGAGCCGCGGCAATCCACGGCGGTGAGGTTGTGGGGGCCATGCCAGATTGCGCGGTCTGCGCACATTGCGCGAGCGAGCCAAACCGCACGGCACGATTGCTGAGACCCGGCGCGTAATGCGCATATTTGCCAGAGTTGGTCATCAGAACCTTTGCCGAAGGCGGAAAAACCGGCTCGGAAATCGAACACCAGCAGATATCGGGCACGATGGTCACACCGGCGGCCTCAAGCCGTGCTTTGACGCCGCTCGCGGTGATGGTGCTTAGCGTGCCGCGACCAAGGGTGATGATCGTGGCTACGGCGGGATTGACCTGCCGCCCCTCCATCAATGCCGCAAAGGCGCTGCATTCGGCGGCGGAAAAATGCGGACTGCCAAGCGCCACCAGATCGACCTTATCCGCACCTTGATTGAACCCCGACCAAAGCCGGGCAAAATCAGCCGCCGTGATGCGGGCGTGATCGGCATCGGGCGTGGGCGGCATGTCCGCCTCGGGCGTGACCCCCTCAATATGCATCATCGGCGAGGCAGAGGTGGTGCCATAGGCCGCGCAAAGCGCCTTGAGATCATCCTCGGAGGGATTCAGCCCCTCCAGCCCGCGCAAGAGCGGGATGCGGTCAGGGGCGACCTGACCAACGATCCAGCCCAGCATCGGCCAAAAGGCATCGTCGATCCCTTCAGGCACGTCGATGTCGATGATCCGACGGGCTGCGCGGTTCTGGTCGAGATAGACGCCAGAGCGTGCGGCACGCCCTGTCAGCGCAATGCAGAGGTCCATGAAATCGGCATGCTTCACGGTGCGCGCGCCCAGAACCGTGTTGGCGTAGATCACCGCATTGCTTTCGGCCCAGGCAATATCCTCGCCCGCGACCGGCTTGTCCTCAAGCAGATAGGGCGCACAGGTGAAACTGGGACGCGCACCCATTTCGACATAGGCATCGGCCAGCTGGCTGGCGGCAAGGCCGAAATCTTCGGCCACGCCCTGCGCGCGCCAATTGGCGTGATCGACGGAAATGGCGTTCATCGTGGTGGGCACCCGCACCCGCCCGCCCTTGTCCGCCATGGCGCGGGCAAAGGTCAGAAAGGCAGGGCTGGCATAGATGCAACCGTCGATATGCACGCGGGTCACATCGGTCAGGCTGGGCGCGCCTTGGGCGGCGGCCAGCGTGGTGATGATCTCCATCGCCAGTTGCGCCGCCTCGCCATGCTCCCCGGCAAGAAAGGCGCGGTCGCTATCCGACAGGGTCAGCCCCTCGGAGGCCACAGAGGTCAGCGGCATCTCCAGATCACCTGCGCGCAGATGGGTGGCGGTGATCTTGGCATGGGATTGCTGGGCCAGACGGTCGTAGTCGGAGGCCGAGAGGCGCAGAACGGCAATCGGTCGATCAAAGAGCCGCGTGGCGACAAGCGCGCCCAAAGTCAGAATATCCTCGCCCTCGCGAAAGATCAGCGCCTTGGGCGCCGTGCCAGCAAAGGCCAGCCCCAAAAGTACGCCACTACCCGTGCAAGAGCCACGACTGGTCGGCATCATTACAACGTGACCGGCCAGCGATTGCCCCCGCTGCGGGTGATGCGCGTCAATGATCCGCCCGCTCTGGGGATCAACACCGCCCCAGACGCTCAGCCCCTCATCGCAGAGCAGGATTGGCCCCTGAACCTCGGCGGCAACAATCAGGTCTGGCATGAGATCACCCTTTGTTGAAGTTTGTTTCCTGAGAAATTCGGTCCGGACGACGGAAAAGTCCGATATTCCGTCTCCCCCTGCAATATCAGGATTGCTACTGTTGTGCCCAACACAAATATATGCTTAAACAATCATGACTGGTAAGAAAAGAAAAATTATGGCCGAAACAGAAAAAACCTCCGTCGAGAGTGCCGCGGATGATTGGGACGTAGAGCGCCATCAACTGCGCGCGGATTTGGGCGCACGCATGAAGGCCGTGCGGCAGGCCTGCGGCTACACGCTCGAAGTGGCGGCGCAGCGCACAGGTCTGGCGCTTTCGACCATCCACAAAATCGAGAACGGGCGCGTTTCACCCAGCTATGAGAACCTCATCAAGATCGCCCGCGCCTATGATATTGGCATGGAGCGGCTCTTTTCCGCCGATCATGACGCGACACAGACCACGCGCATGACCGTGACGCGCGCAGGCCAAGGACGCAAGGTGCGCGCCAAGAATTTCGAATACGAGGTGCTGTGCAACGCGCTGGCCGAAAAAAAGATCATCCCGCTGGTGACACTGGTCGAGAAACGCGCCCCCCTCACGCGCGACGAGTTGGAATCGCATGACGGCGAAGAGACGCTCTATGTTCTTTCGGGTCGCGTTGAATTGACGGTCGAGCATTACGAGCCGGTGATCATGGAGCCCGGCGATTGCGCCTATTTCGACAGCACCATCAAACACGGGTTGCGCGCGATTGATGATACCGAAACCAAGGTGTTCTGGGCCTGCACCTATACCGACGTGGACAAATAGCCCCCAATCCTGAAGGAGACCGCCCGCATGGCCGAGCCGACCGTGATTTCCGTTGATAGCCTTTTGGCGCGCGTGACGTCGATTTTCGAGTCCTGCGGCGTGCGCCCTCAGAGCGCAGTATCCGTGGCACGGGTCATCGTTGCGGGTGAGCGGGATCATTGCAAGTCGCATGGCATCTACCGGATCGAAGGCTGCTTGCGGGTGATCGCAGCGGGCAAGGTGGTGCCCGATGCTGTGCCGGTGCTGCAGGATACAGGCCGCGCGATGATCGAAGTGGACGCGGGCGGCGGATTTTCCAACCCGGCCTTTGACGCGGCTGTCGATGCCTTGGCCGCACGTGCGCGCGAGACCGGGCTGGCGGCTCTGGTGATCCGTGATTGCCTGCATTTCTCGGCGCTCTGGCACGATGTCGAGGCTTTGGCCGCGCGGGGCCTTGCGTCGCTCTCGATGTGCCCCAGCTATTCCTCGGTCGCGCCCACGGGCGGCAAAGAGCCGCTCTTGGGCACCAACCCGATTGCCTTTGGCTGGCCGCGCCCCGGCCCGCATCCTTATGTGTTTGATTTTGCCACAAGCGTCGCCGCGCGGGGCGAGATCGAATTGCACCGCCGCGCAGACACGCCCATCCCCGAAGGCTGGGCAATGGACAAGGACGGCAACCCCACCACCGATCCCGAGGCGGCATTGGCGGGCGCGATGCTGCCCTTTGGCGGGCACAAGGGATCGGCGATTTCGACCATGGTCGAATTGCTGGCCGGTGCCATGCTGGGTGAATTCATGAGCAAGGAAGCGCTAGAGTTTTCCGGCGGCACCAGCCTCTTGCCGCGTCATGGCGCATTGGTCCTAGCGCTCGATCCGGCGACCTTCGCCGCACGCAGCGGGCGCGATCCGATTGCCGAAGGCGAGCGCCTGCTGAGCGCCATCAGTGGCCAAGGCGCGCGCCTGCCCTCTGAACGGCGCTTTGCGGCGCGGGCAAACGCCCTGAGCGGCGGCATTGCCCTGAGCGATGCAGAACTGGCGCAACTGGCGCGGTTCGAATCCGAAGGGCTGGCTGCGGTCACAGTCTGAGTGCGGGGGCGCGTCCCGCCGCCCTGCCCCTTAAATGATCCGTGGCCATGTATCCGAAAGCCGATAACCGCCCGGCCACGGATCGCTGGGGTCCAGCATATGCTGTGCCGTGCCGGTGATCCACGCCCGCCCACTAATCTCGGGGCGAATGGCCTCTTGCCCGCCAACCTGCACCCGACCCAGAATCCGCCCGTGAAATTCTGACCCGATGATCGACACGCCGGTAAAGCGGTCGTCTTCGCCCATCTCGCCGCGCGCCGCGAGGATCGCCATGCGCGCCGAGACCGCCGTGCCGGTCGGCGACCGGTCCAGCTTGCCGGGCTGAATGGCGACCACCGATTGCGCGCGCAGGGCGCTCCCCTCGCGCGTGATCGGCCCGGCAAATAGGCAGAACGAATGATGCGCCCAATCTGGCTTTTCGGGATGCTCGAACCGGAACTGGGCATTGGCCGCATTGGTGATGCGGATGCCAAGCTCTGCAATCCGGCGCGCGTTATCCTCGACCAGATCGACGCCAAGCGCCACGGGATCGACCACCACGAAACTATCCCCGCCAAAGGCCGTATCCACAGTAATCTGCCCGACACCCGGCACATCAAGCGGCACGCCCAAACGGCTGGCAAAGGAGGGCAAGTTCTCGACAAAGATGCGCTCGGCCTTGCCGTTGGCGCACTCGGCGCGCACCCGCACAAGCCCACCCGGCGCCTCAAGCACCATATGCGTCACCGGCTCTTGCATCGGGATGATGCCGCTGTCTAGCAGCACGGTCGACACGCAGATCGAGTTTGATCCCGACATCGGTGGTGTATCCTCGGGCTCCATGATGATCCAGGCGGCCTGTGCCTCTGGGTGCTTGGGCGGCACCAGCAGATTGACATGCCGGAACACGCCGCCACGCGGCTCGTTCAGCATGAAATTGCGCAGGGTCTGATCCTCGGCAATCCATTTGCGCTGCTCCCAGATCGTATCGCCGGGGGGCGGGGTTACGCCGCCCACGATGACATCGCCCACCTCGCCCTCGGCATGACAGGAAACGACATGGATGATCTTGGTGCTGCGCATGGTCCGGCTCAATCTTTCTGGCTACCTAGGCTTTGATCCGCCGGGGCAGCATGCCTGTGTCAAAGCGTCGGGTCACCGCCGCTCTGCGTCGGTTATGCCCGGGGTGCCTGCATGGGTCAATGGAGGCGCGCGGGCAGTCTACCCGCCCCTGATCCACGTCAAGGCAGTTGCGATTTGCCCGCCTATGCTAGAGGAACAGGAGGCGGCGCAAAATCCGCCGCCCCCGGCATATGTGCCCTTAGCAAAGGAACCCCGTTTGGCCCCGGCTGACCAGAAACCTGCCCGACACAACGCGCCTGCGACCGCGCAGAAAGACCCTGCATCTCCTTCGCCGTTGCCAGTGCCGCGCCGGGACGCTCCTGTTCGGAAATCCGGGCGGCGGTGGATATGGGTGGCAGCGGCGCTTGTCGGCATGGCCATTGCTGGGCTCATCACCGCTCAGGCGTGGATGGCCCGCCCGCCAACCGTCTTGGTCGAGACGGCAGCGCTGGCCCCTGTCACCCGCGTCTTGGCTGTGAATGGCCGGATCGCGGCTGTCAATTCGGTTGAGGTGACGTCAACGGTCACCGGCACGCTTGTGGCGTTGCCTGTGATCGAGGGCGACCGTGTCGAGGCGGGTCAGATCTTGGCCCAAGTCGATGCCGAGGCGCAGAGCGCTAGCGTGCGACAGGCACAAGCCGCCCTAGACGCCGCGCGCGACGCACTCCGCGAAGCGCAGGCTGAATTTGATCGCGCCACGTCGCTCACCACCACAATCGCCCGCTCTGTGCGCGACACCTATGGCTACAGGCTCGAGGCCGCGACCCAAGAGGTCGCCCGCCTTGGTGCGGCGCTCGATCAGGCGCGCGTTTTGCTGGCCAATCACACAATCCGCGCGCCTGTCGCGGGCAGTGTTGTAATGCTCGATGTCGAGCAGGGCCAACTTGTCAGCCCCGCCACGCCCATCCTGACGCTTGCCGACCTCAGCGCGCTTTTGGTCGAGGCCGATGTGGACGAGGCCTATGCCACCCAAATCGCCGTAGCGCAGCCCGCCCTTCTTCAATTGGCGGGCGAAACGCAGACCCGCGCGGGACAGGTCAGCTATGTCTCAAAACGGGTCGATATCGCAACCGGCGGGCTGGCGGTCGAGTTGTCCTTTGACACGCCCGTCCTTGCGCCGGTGGGCCTGACCGTGGCGACCAATATCATCGTGGATCAGCGCGACGCAGCCCTGACCGTGCCCCGCACCGCATTGGTTTCTGACGCAGGCGCACCGGGCGTTTTCGTCATTCGCGACGGCACGGCGAGGTTTCAGCCGATTTCAGTGGTCGAGTGGCCCGCCGCTCGGCTGATCGTGACGGCGGGGCTGGCCCAAGGCGATACTTTCATCACAGAGGCCACCGGCATCGCGGATGGTCAGGCCGTCACAGCGGGGCCGCCCTGATGCTCTATGCGCTCAAGATCGCCGCACGCTATCTGACCGCCAGCAAGGCGCAGACCGCGCTTTTGGTGCTCGGGGTGGCGGTGGGTGTCTTTATCTTCATCTTCATGTCAGCGCTCATCGGGGGGCTGGCGCAATTCATCCTGTCGCGCACCGTGGGTGATATCGCCCATGTCACAATCGAGGCGGAACCGGATGATCCCACGCTTTTGTTCACGCCCGAAGGCCATGTGCTGATGGTCGCAGAACGGGGCCGCACACGCACCGCCTCTTTGGCCGAGGCCGCAACGTGGCTGCCGCTGATTGAGGCGGTGCCGGGGGTCAAGGCGGTCTCGCCACAGATCACCGGGGCGGGGTTTCTGACGCGCGGGGCACAAGTGGAGCAGGTCAGCGTGACCGGGATTGAGCCGGGGCGCGAATCCGCGATCCTCGATCTGGACGGGTATATGGTTGAGGGGCGCGCAAGGCTGGGCGCAGGTCTGATCGTGGTGGGGCGCGAGCTGGCCGATGATCTCGACCTGTCGCTCAATCAGCCGCTGCGCCTGCAAAGCTCTGAGGGGGTGACGGCCCTGCTGACCCTCTCGGGTATCTTTGAGACGGGCAACGGGGCCTTGGACGGGGCGCGCGCCTTTGTCAGCCTGTCGACTGCACGCACGCTCTTTGCCATGCCACAGGGCGTGAGCCAGATCGAAATCAAGCTTTTGGACCTCAACGCCGCAGATGCCACGGCGCTGCGCATTCGCACCCTGACCGGGCTCGATGCCGTGCCCTGGACCGATGGGGCCGAACAGTTGATGGAGGCGCTGAGCGCACAGGCGCAGACCGGCTATTTCCTCAAGACCTTCGCGCTTATCACCATTGTGATCGGCGTGGCCTCGGCGCTGCTGCTCTCGACCTACCGTCGCCGCCCGGAAATCGGGATCATGCGCGCGATGGGCGCGGGGCGCGGATTTGTCGTGGTGGTTTTCGTGACCCAAGGCGCGCTCATTGGGCTGATGGGGGGGATGATGGGCGCGGGGCTTGGGTATCTGGCGCTCCTGCCCTTCCCGCCGCGCGACGCGTTCAAGGCGGGCACCCTGCCGATGGACATCACCCAAGGCTCGTATGGGCTGGCCATTACCCTCACAGTGATCGGGGCCGTCCTTGCCTCGATCCTGCCTGCGCGCGCGGCGGCGCGGGTCGATCCTGTCACGGCGATTGGCCAATGAGCGCGCTTCTGGAGGTGCGCGATCTGGTCAAGACCTTCGGCACCGGAGAGGCCGCAACGCGGGTCTTGCGCGGGCTTTCGCTGCGGCTTGAGACAGGTGAAATGGCGGCTTTGCTGGGGCCATCCGGATCGGGCAAGAGCACGCTTTTGACCATTCTTGGCACTTTGATGAAACCCACCTCGGGCCGTCACGTCATGCTGGGCGAAGACCTGATCGCCGCCGATGACCGGGCCCTGACAGAGTTTCGCAATGCCCATATCGGATTTGTCTTTCAGTTCCACAATCTCTTGCCGGATTTTACCGCGCTGGAGAATGTGATCTTTCCCACCGCCGTGCGCGAGGGCCGGGAAACCGCGCCGGCGCGGGCGCGGGGCCGTGATCTTTTGGCGCGGATGGGCCTGGCGGAGCGGATCAATTTCCCCGCCACCAGCCTGTCGGGCGGGCAAAAACAGCGCGTCGCCGTGGCGCGGGCGCTGATGAACAGCCCCGAACTCGTGCTGGCGGACGAACCGACTGGCAATCTCGACCGTGTGTCAGCCATGCAGGTGATGGAGTTGATCACCCAGATCAACCAAGAGGAAGGCACCACCTTTCTGATTTCGACCCATGACGACAAGATCGCATCGCTCTGTCGTCGGCAGATCGTCGTCGGGGATGGGATGGTGACGGGCTGACCGGCAAAGGACCAGCCCACTCACCATAGAGTCACGCCGCTTTGCCATCCTTGAGACCATGTTGCGCGCGCAGGCCCAGCATCTGCCGCGCCTCGCGCCAGGTGGCCACAGGGCGGGCGTGGCGCTCGCAGATCTCGACCACCCGCCGCACCAAAGCGGCATTAGAGGGCGCGAGGGTATCACGATCCAGCCGCACGTTATCCTCAAGCCCGGTGCGGGCATGCCCGCCTGCCGCAACGGCCCAGTCATTCAACGTGACCTGATGCCGCCCGATCCCCGCCGCGCACCAGGGCGCATCCGGGCCAAACAGGCGTTTGACCGTGTGGATGTAATAGTCGAACACATCGCGGTCGACCGGCATCGCATTCTTGACGCCCATCACGAACTGCACATAGGGCGTGCCAAGAAGTTGGCCTTGATCGGCCATGTCCTTGGCCTTGAGGATATGGCTTAGGTCAAACGCCTCGATCTCGGGCTTGACCTCATACTCACGCATTTCCCCCGCCAGCCAGTTGACCAGATCGGGCGGGTTCTCATAGACCCGTGTGGGAAAGTTGTTGGACCCGACCGAGAGCGAGGCCATGTCAGGGCGCAAGGACAGCATCGCGCCGCGCGTCTGACCCGCACCAGAGCGCCCGCCGGTGGAAAATTGAATGATCATACCGGGGCAATGGGTCTCGATCCCCTCTTTGAGGCGCGCGAATTTCTCAGGGTCGGAGGAGGGCGAGCCATCGTCATTGCGCACATGGGCATGCACGATTGTGGCCCCGGCCTCAAACGCCTCATGGGTCGCTTCGACCTGTTCGGTCACAGTGATCGGCACCGCCGGATTGTCGGATTTCTGCGGCAAGCTTCCCGTGATTGCCACGCAGATGATGCAGGGATTGGTCATGTCGGAAACTCCTCTCAGGCCGCTTGCGCGGCCACGCGCGGCATCCGCGCAAGGGCATCAAGGAAAAACGGGCGAAACCCTTGCGGATGCTCGCTCATCGGGAAATGGCCTAGCTCATCCATCACCGAAACCGTCGCGCCGGGAATGGCGGCCGCCGTGCGTTTCGCATCCTCGGGCGTGCAGGTCAGATCATAGGCCCCGACCAGCAGATGCACCGGAGTTTTGCCAGTGTCGATCTGCGCCAATCGCCCGATCAAACTGTCATCGCGCGTGTAAAAGCTCAGATCCCCCCGAAACACGCCCGGCCCCGACTGCATGAACATCCAGAGCGTGTTCCAGCGTTCGGCATTTGGAGCATAGGGCGAGATATTGGCCGACACGAGCGCCGCGCCCATCTCGCCGCCATGGGCATCGGGACGGTGGAACCAGTCGATATCATACCATGCGGGCTGAAAATCCGATGCCTCGATGGCGATAAATCCGCCGAAATGCTCCGGGTGCAGCGCCGCCAGTTGCAACGCAATCCGCCCACCCATGGAACAGCCCGCCAGAATGGGGCGCTCCAGCCCCAATCCGGCCACTACCGCCAACACCGTCTCGATATAGTCTTCGGTCGTAAGCAGGTATTCTTCGGTCTCGAACCCCTCTGGCGGCAGGGATTTGCCATGCCACGGCATGTCAAAGGCGATCAGGCGATGGTCCGCTGTCACCTTGGCATCGTTCATCAGATGACGCCATTGCCGCGTATCGGCCCCGGCGGTGTGCAGGCACAGAACAGGCCGCCCCTGCCCCGCCTCTTCGAAATAAATGCGGCGCGGCGCGCCCGCGATCTCGACCGTGATGTAACGTCCAGTGATGGGCTCGATGCTCATGCGGCAGCCTCCTCTTTGCACCGCGCAAGCGCCATGACCTCTTTGAAAAACCGCAGGTTCTTGACCAGGCTCAGAATGTCGCCGTCGATCCGCCCACGCCCGATTTTGGCCAGCCCAAAGACATCGTGAAATCCGGGCGCGGGGCGCGCCTGCCAGAACTGCTCCAGTGCGTCAGCGTCAGTGCGCAACGCAAAGCGCCACGGCGTTTTGCGGCTTGGCCCGGCTACAACCGACACGATCCGGCCCGTGTCAAAGGTCAGATAAATTTCGTCGCCCTCAATCTCGATCAGCACCGTCTCGGAAAAGAGCCGCCCAAGGCGCAAGAGATGGGGCTGGTCCTCTAGCCGTGTCGCAATCTCGCGAAATCTGTCGATCACCTCTGCCTCCCTCATAATGCTAGGTCTGTGCTAGAGGTGGCATTTAAGGGGGCGATTGATCTATGCCGGAACGGGTATCACGCGATACCGCCTGCGGCATTGGTTTGACACCCGCCTTGATCGACAACGAGGACCACAGGGTGCGCCCCGGCCTGCCCCACGCCATATGAAACCCCGTTTGGAGGAGAACCCATGGGAATCGTAAATCTGGAGAACATCACCGATGTGGTGATCGCAAGCCTCGGCAAGCACGGTGAGATCACTGAGCGTCAGCGCGACATCATGACCGCGCTCATTCGCCACCTGCACGCCTTTTGCAAGGATGTGAACCTGCAACACGGCGAGTTTCTTGAGGGCTGCGAATACCTCAAGCGCGCAGGCCAGACCTGCGACGAGAACCGGCAGGAATTCATCCTTTTGGGCGATATTCTCGGCGTCGAAGTGCTGGTGGACATGCTGTCCAACCCGATTGACGGCCCCGAGAGCGAGTCGACCGTGCTGGGGCCGTTTTACCGCGAGAATCCACCTGTGCTGCCCAAGGGGGCATCGACCATCCAGAAACATTACGACACCGAGGAAACCGCCTATTTCGAGGGCTATATCCGCGACGCAGCAGGCAACGGCATTGCCGGTGTCACGCTTGATGTCTGGGAAGATGCGCCCAATGGCATCTACGAAAACCTCGATCCCGATCAACCGGAATACAACCTGCGCGGCCGGTTCGAGACCGATGAGAATGGTCACTACGCCTTTGTCGCCGTGCGCCCCGTGCCCTATCCGATCCCCGATACGGAAACGGCGGGCGAATTGCTGCGCTACATGGGCCATCATCCCTACCGCCCCGGACATATGCATTTCATCATCTCGAAAGACGGATATCGTCAGTTGATCAGCCAAATCTATGACGGTGACAGCAAATGGCTGGATGATGACAGCGTGTTCGCAGTCAAGGACAGCCTGATCGGCAAGTTCAAACCGGCCCCCAAAGAGCTTGGCACAGACCTGCATTTCGAATTCGACTTTGTGCTCAAGGCAGACGCTGCGGCGCAGGCCGTGGCCGCCGAATAACCCACCCTCCCTGCCTGGAACTTCAAGGCCCCCGTCACGCGGGGGCTTTTTTTATGCCCGCAACAGGCTAGGCTAGTTTTTGGGGCTGGAGGGTGCCATGAATTTCAAGCAACTAACCTATTTCATAGCGGTGGCAGAAGAGTTGCACTTTGGCCGCGCCGCGGAACGGCTCGACATGGCGCAGCCGCCGCTTAGTCGCCAGATCAAACAGATCGAAGAAGAGTTGGGCGCGATCCTGTTCAACCGGGGCCGCAGTGCCATCAGCCTGACACAGGCCGGCGAGCGCTTGCTCGAACGCGGGCGGTCGATACTTGCACAGCTCGAGGATACCAAACTTGAAGTGCGCCGATTAGGTCAAGGGGCAGAGGGGCGGCTGCGTGTCGGGTTTGTTGGATCGGCCACCTTTGGCATCCTGCCAACCATCATCAAATCCTTTCGCGCCAATTATCCCGAGGTCAATCTGAGCCTTAACCCGATGAACAACGCGCAGCTGCATCGCGCGCTTGTCTCGCGCGAGCTTGACGTGGCCTTTGCCCGGCCAGCGCTGCGCGATCCGGAATTCGTTACCAAGGAATTGATGGAGGAAAAGCTGATCTTGGCCCTGCCCGATACGGTCGACACCGGCGGTCGCACCGTGGCCAAGCTGGAGCGGCTTGAGACGCATAATCTTGTGCTTTACCCCGAACACCCCCGGCCCAGCTATGCCGACTTTGTGCTCAAGGCTATTGAGGGCGCAGGGTTCACCGCCCCTCTGCGCCTGTGGTGCATGGATTTGCAAACAGCACTCAGCCTAGTGGCGATTGGCGAGGGCGTGTGCATCGTGCCGGAATCGGTCTCGACCGCGCCGCGCAAGGGCATGAAGTTTCTGCGCATTGAGCCAGAGATTGCCCGCACCAGCCTATCAGTCAATCACCGCCTCGACGAACAGGGCGTGCATGTGCACAACTTTGTCAAAATCGCTCAGCGCGTGGCCCGCAAGCAGTTTTAAGGCGTGTTGCGCTCGACCGAAACCGCACATGCCCCGGGCTTGGCCCGGGACCTCGCCGAGGGGGCGTGGGGGCCCCGGCTCGGGGGCCGGGGCGATGTGACCCCGGTCAGGCGTCACAATCTCTACGCGGGGGCAGAACGCCGGCCGCCTCGGTTGTTAACACGGCACCGTGCGATAGGTGCCGTCGCCGTTGGAATAGGCGCATTGATTGCGCGCGGTGTTGCGCGCCACCAACGTGCCCGCCGCCGCCCCAGCGAGCGCCGAGACGACAGTCCAGCCGGAATCGGCATCAAAGGCCGAGGCGAGCAAGGCACCACCAGCGGCACCCGCGGCACCGCCGACCAGTTCGCGGTCACTGACGCCCTCCATGCAGCCTGCCAAGGCAAGGCTGGTGACGCTGGCAAGAATGAGACTGCGGTTCATGTTCTTTCCCTTTCCGTTCTTGGTTCAAACACATTGTCCAAGATAACGCAGGGGGATGGGTTTTGTTCCATCGGACGAACCCGTATCGGCAGCGGATTGCCGATCAGAGCATGGGTGGCGGCGGCCTGCGCCGCGCCCCGGACAAGGCATTACCTGCGATCGCCCCCAAAAGGATCGTTCCACCGATCAAAGTGTTGGTTGTCGCCGTCTCGCCCAGTATCAGCCAGACCCAGACCGGCCCCAGCACCACCTCGGCCAGCGACAAAAGCGTGAGTTCGGCGGCAGGCACTGTGCGCGAGCCAATCGTGTAAAGGATCAGCCCAAGCCCCACCTGAAACACCCCCATACCCAGTGAAAGCGCCGTATCCGCACTGGATATCCGCAGCGATAACCCCAGCCAGAAACAAATCGCCGCCATGAGCGCCATGCCGAAAAGCCCCGAGAGAAAGATCGCCGGCATCATCTCGGTTGCCTTGCCCCATCGCAGGGTGATGGTGAAGGTCGCAAACCCTACTGCCGATCCGATGGCGGCCAGATTGCCCACAAGCGCCGCTCCCCCGAACTTGTCCCAAACCATGACCGCAATGCCACAGGCCGCCACCACGATAGCCACCCAAGTTTGCGGGCGCACATATTCGCGCAGGACCACCCGTCCGAGGATCGCAGCCAAAAGCGGCGAGCAAGCAAAGAGCATCATCGCATTGGCGACAGAGGTGGTCTGAATGGCAAAGATTGCGCCGGTATAGGCCGCCACCAGCGACAGCCCACCAATCACCCCCGGCCAGCCCATCTGTAGCGCAAGACGCAGTGCATCTTGCCCCGTGCGCAATCGGATCACCACATAGAGCAGCAGGGTCATCGACGCGGAGCGGTAAAACAGAATTTGCCAGACCTGTGCTTCGTCAATCAAGCGAATGCCCAAGCCAACGGTAGACCAGACCAGCCCTGCAAGAAAAACAAGGACATAGCCACGCATATCGCGTTCAGGTTGGATCGTGACAGTGGTCATCGGCTGGTTTCTTCCTCGGGAATTTGCGGCGGCAGAGGGCTGCCGGGGGCAAAGATCGCCTCGGCCGTGACCGGCGTGGCATCACTATGACGCGAGGCTCGTAGTTCGCGCCATCCAAGGTACAGACCAGAGGCGGTGATGATCACCATGCCTGCCAGCGTATTCAGCGCGGGCACTTCATCCCAGAGCACATAGGCCAGCAGGGCGGCAAAGGGCAGATAGGTATAGTCAAACGGTGCGACGAGGCTGGCATTCGCCACCTGATAGGCGCGCGAGACAAGCGTGTAGGCCGCCATCCCGATGGCCCCCAACAGCGCAAGACGCGGCAGGTCGTCCAACGCCTGCGGCGGCATCTCCCAGCGCAGGTGATAGGTCGCCGGGGTGATCTCGATCACCTGATTGACCAGCCAGCCCATGGGCAGGATCAAGAGCCCCGCAAAGGTCAGGGTATAAAGCCCCACCGTAAGCGTGCTTTCCCGGTCGCCGATCTGGCGTGCGATGATCTGAGAAATTGCGTAGGTCACGGCGCACAGAAGCGGCAGGATCGCAACAAGGGAAAAGTTCTCGCCCGTTGGATTCATCGCGATGAGCACACCCACAAACCCCGCCACCAAGGCGACCCCGCGATGCCAGCCGATGGTTTCGCGCAAGAACACCGCCGCGAATAGCGCGGTGATAAGCGGCGCAGAGAAAAAGATCGTGCTGACCTCGGCCAGGCCCATGAACGGGAAAGCCGCATAGAACATCGAAAATCCCGAGGCAAAAAGGAACGCACGGATCAGATGCAATGGCCAAAGAGGCGTCAGCAGGCGATGCGGCTTGCCCAACCATAGAATGAGCGGTGTCATCACGAGAAGTGTCACGATGGAGCGCACGAAAATCAGCAGCCATACCGGATAGATCGTCAGCAGCGTTTTCATCATGGCGTCCTGCCCGACAAAGAGCAGCATGGCGATCTCGACGCAGAGTATCCCTTGCAGCGCGCGCGACGGCGCGGGGGCGGGCTGAGCCGAAAGCGTGGCCATGGGGTTCCATTTCTAGGCTGTTGGCACGAGGCCACTTTTCTGCAGGCTGAGAGGATCGGAACCGACTGTCGCGTCAATTTGCGACGTGAATGCGTAAAAACAGAGCAACCCGTTGCCAGAGCCGACACGGCGGATGAGGCGGTACCACAGCGGTTTGGACGGGATGTCTTGCAGGAAAGACCGCCTGCAGATAAACGCGAAACAATCTTGCGCAAAGCAAATATCTTATGGAATAAACGGCCTGTAAACTTATAGACAAATGCCGTGCGCCTATTGTAAAAAAATTCTCGCACCATCCCTTCTTCCCCGAAAAAGGACAGGCCAGATGCCGGACCGGCTCATGATCGGCACCAGAATCCGCGAGCGGCGGGTTCTGAACGGCATGCGGCAATCCGATCTGGCGCAGAGGGCCGGGATTTCGCCGTCTTACCTCAACCTGATCGAACACAATCACCGCCGGATCGGGGGCAAGACTCTGCTCAAGCTGGCAGAGGCGCTCAAGGTTGAACCGTCACAACTGACCCAAGGCGCTGAGGCCACGCTGATTTCCGGGCTACGCGAAGCGGCGGGCAAGCCCCGCAACGATGGGCCAGAACTGGACCGAACCGAGGAATTCGCCGGGCGCTATCCCGGTTGGGCCAGTCTCTTGAGCGATCTGCATCGGCGCACGCAGACGCTGGAGCGCACCATCGAGACCCTGACCGACCGGCTGGCGCATGATCCTTTTCTTGCGGATTCCCTGCACGAGGTGATTTCGGCCGTGACGGCCATTCGCGCCACGTCCTCGATCCTCGTGGAAACCGAGGCGATTGAGCCGGAATGGCAGGCGCGATTTCACCGCAACATCAACGAGGACAGCGCCCGCCTGACCGAAGGCGCGCAAGCGTTGGTGCGGTATCTCGAGGCGGCCCCCAATACCGAGGCGGAATTGACCTCGCCGCAGGACGAGATGCACGCCTATCTTGCAGCGCGCGGCTATCACCTGCCCGAACTGGAACGCGAAATGGCGGGGCCGCGGGATGTGGCGCGTTTGATCGACGCCGCCGCATCCGAGGGCATGTCGAGCCCAGCCCAAAACCTGACGCGCGAGGCGCTCTTGCGGTATATGGAGGATGCTGCAGCGCTTCCGCTTCGGGCGTTTCTGGCACGGGTCGCCACGCTCGGGCTGCGCCCCGACCGGTTGGCCGAGGCAACGGGCGCAGATATGGCGCGGGTGTTCCGGCGTCTGGCCAGCCTGCCGGAAACCGACGTCGGCGAAGTCGGGCTGGTGATTTGCGATGCCTCTGGCACGCTCACCTTCCGCAAGCCGATTGCCGGGTTTGCCACACCGCGTATGGCCGGTGCCTGCGCGCTCTGGCCGCTGTATCAGGTGCTGAGCCAACCACAGGTGCCCCTGCGCCTGCGCCTGCGACAGGCCGGACGCGGAGCCGAAGTGATCGAGGCCTTTGCCGTAGCCGCGCAGACCGGGCCTGCCGGTTTCGACCGCCCGCCCCTCATGCAGGCGTTGATGCTGATGCTGCCAGACCCCGGCGAGACAGGCGGCGCGGTGCGCCCGATTGGGGTGAGTTGCCGCATATGTCCACTGGCCGATTGCGCCGCACGACGCGAGCCGTCGATTGTCGCCGAAGGGATGTGACAGAATGGGCGCAGAGAAAATCAGACGCACGGCAGTGACCGCGCGCGCAACGGAGGGGAGGCCGGTTGCATGACGAAGAGGGTTCTGGTGATCGAGGACGAGCCGAACATCATCGAAGCTGTCAGCTTTATCCTCTCGCGGGATGGCTGGGAGGTAAAGACCCACGCCAATGGCCATGATGCGATGGACGCCGTGCGCGCCCGCGCGCCCGACCTCATCATTCTTGACGTGATGCTGCCCGGCAAAAGTGGCTTTGACATCCTTCAGGAAATCCGCGCCGATGCCGTCTATGGTGATACGCCGGTTCTGATGCTGACGGCGCGCGGCCAGACCAAGGATCGCGAGATGGCAGAGCGCGCCGGGGCCAGCCAATACATGACCAAGCCGTTCTCAAATGCCGATGTGCTGGCAGCGGTGCGGGCGCTGGTCGTGCCATGAGCGCCGAGCGCGGCCCGATGTTTCTGGCGCGGCGCACCTATCGGTTGCGGCGACTGTCAGACGCGGCGCGGATGCTGCCGATTGCCGGGGCGGTGCTGTTCTCGGTGCCGCTCTTGTGGGAAACCGAAGGGGTGCGCACCACGCGGGCCATGTTTTATATCTTTGGCCTTTGGATCGTGCTTGCCGTGATCGCAGGCGTGATTTCGGCGCGGCTGCGCCCAACGGACACCGAGGAAGACCCGAAGGGTTCACAGGAGCGCTAGATGACGACCTTGAACGTCCTCATCCTTGTTTGCATCCTCTACGTGGTCTTTCTCTTCGCCGTGGCCTTTGCTGCGGATCGCGCGGCGCTGCGTGGACGCGGAAGCTGGCTGCGGTCGCCCTATGTCTACACGTTGTCCCTGTCGATTTACTGCACGGCATGGACATTCTATGGCGCCGTCGGCTTTGCTGCACGCTCGGGGCTGGAGTTTGTGACAATCTATCTAGGGCCGACATTGATCATGATCGGCTGGTGGTGGACCCTGCGCAAGATGGTCCGCGTGGGCCGTAGCCAGCGGATCACGTCAATCGCTGATCTGATATCTTCGCGCTACGGCAAGTCCAACCTGCTTGCGGTGATTGTAACGGTTCTCGCGGTGATCGGCACGACGCCCTATATCGCGCTGCAGTTACAATCCGTCACCCTCTCCTTCGCGGCGTTTGCCGAAACCGATCTCACCGCCACAACCCTGCCTGACATGCACTCCACAGCCCTTTGGGTGGCGGGGGGGCTGGCGCTGTTCACCATTCTCTTTGGCACGCGCAATCTGGATGCGAACGAGAGACATCATGGCGTGGTCATGGCCATCGCGCTTGAGGCGGTGGTCAAGCTCTGCGCGCTGTTGGCGGTAGGAATATTCGTAGTCTGGGGCCTGTCGGGCGGAGTGGCTGCAACGCTCGACCGGATTGATGCCTCGGCCATTGCCCACTTTGAAGTCTCGGGCAGTCGCTGGATTGGTCTGACGATGTTGTCGGCAGTGGCCTTCCTGTGCCTCCCTCGTATGTTTCAGGTGATGGTGGTCGAGAACGAGGACGAAGACCATTTACGCACCGCAGCATGGGCGTTTCCCACCTATCTCATGTTGATGAGTCTCTTTGTCGTGCCCATCGCTGCGGTGGGGCTGGAATTGATGCCTGAAGGAGCGAACCCCGATCTTTTCGTGCTGACATTGCCCTTGATGGACGGACGCGACGGGCTGGCGATCCTGTCGTTTCTGGGTGGCTTTTCCAGCGCCACCTCGATGGTGATCGTCGCGGCGATTGCGCTCTCGACCATGGTGTCAAACCATGTGGTGATGCCACTTTGGCTTTATTTTTCGGGCGGGGCGGCAATGGTGTCCGGGGACGTGCGCCACGTGGCACTTTTGGCCCGTCGGCTGAGCATCGCGGGTGTCGTTCTGCTGGGATATGTCTATTTCCGGCTCTCTGGGGGCGGAACCGCCCTAGCAGCGATTGGATTGATCGCTTTTGCGGGCGTGGCGCAATTCATGCCCGCGCTGATGGGGGGGCTTTTTTGGCGAGGGGCCACGCGCACGGGGGCCTTGGCGGGCCTTATCGTGGGGGCGGTGGTTTGGATCTACTGCCTTTTTCTGCCCAGCTTTGGCCCCTCAATGGTGCTGCCCCAGGTGGTATTTGACGAGGGTCTCTTTGGGCTGCACTGGCTGCGGCCCCGCGCGCTCTTTGGCTCTGAGGGGATGGACCCGGTGGTGCATGCGGTGCTGTGGTCACTGCTGCTCAACACCGCCGCCTTTGTCCTTGGCTCGCTGCTCAGCTTTCCTCAACCTGTGGAACGGTTGCAGGGGGCGCAATTCGTCAATGTGTTCGATCATTCAGGTACGCCCGGCGGCTGGACCGGCGGCATGGCGCAAAGCGAAGATCTGTTGATCATGGCACAGCGCATCATGGGGGCGACCGAAGCGCAGGCGCTATTTGCAGAAGCAGCGCAGCGGCAAGGCTTGGCAGGCTATCTGCCCGAACCCAGCCCCACATTTCTGCAAGAGCTGGAGCGCGAATTGTCAGGCTCTGTCGGGGCTGCCACGGCCCATGCGATGATCAGTCAGATCGTCGGCGGCGCCGCGGTCTCGGTGGAAGATCTGATGGCGGTCGCAGATGAAACCGCACAGATCATGGAATATTCCAGCCAGCTTGAGGCAAAATCACAGGAACTGGTCCGCACCGCGCGGCAACTGCGACAGGCCAACGAGAAACTGACGCAGCTTTCGGTGCAAAAGGACGGATTCCTAAGCCAGATCAGTCATGAGCTGCGCACGCCGATGACCTCGATCCGCGCATTCTCGGAAATTCTGCGCGATACCGGCGATCTTACCCCTGAGGAACAAAGCAAATATGCCTCGGTGATCCATGACGAGGCCGTGCGCCTGACCCGGCTCTTGGATGATCTTTTGGATCTGAGCGTGCTCGAAAACGGCCAAGTCGTGCTGCATGTGCAGACCGGTTCGCTGGCTGATCTGCTGGACCGGGCGGAACGCGCCGCCGGGGTGCAGGGTGGCACGCTTCGTGTCATGCGCGACCGCATGGCCGAGGCGGTGGCCCTGACCACAGATCTGGACCGGCTGGTGCAAGTATTCATCAATCTCATCGCCAATGCGCGCAAATATTGCGACGGGCAACCGCCGATTTTGACGATTCGTACGGCGGTCGTCGATGGGGAACTGGTGATCGACTTTACCGACAACGGATCAGGCATCGCCCCCGCACAACAGGCCGTGATTTTTGAGAAATTCTCGCGTATCGGCCAGCACAAAGCGGGCGGCGCGGGCCTTGGCCTTGCGATCTGCCGCGAGATTATGGCGCGGTTGGGGGGCGCGGTCAGCTATTTGCCCGGGCAAAAGGGCGCCGCATTCCGCGTGACCCTGCCACTGAGCGCCCGCATGGCAGCGCAATAGGCCAAAGTTTCTGCTCCGCTTAAATGAAATCGTAACCAAGCCTGCCTAGGGTCCACCCGAGAGCTTCAGAAAGGGGCGATGGCGCAGGGTATGGGATCGCAGGATCACAGTTCGGTCATTCAACGGATGGCGCAGGCCGCAAGAGACGGATCCGACAGCCGCCAGATGACACCGGTCAAGGCGCTGCGCCTGTCCTTGGCGCGTGCGGCAGATACGCTCTTTGGCCTTGGCCTGACTGTGGCCACGGTCGAACAGATGCGCGTACCGCTTGCCCACGTGGGGCGCAGCTTGGGTGACGCGGGGCTCTTGGTGCTGCTCGAGGGGGATGGGGGCGCACGCGGCGCGCTCTGTCTTGATTCGCAATTCCTCGCCGGGCTGATCGAGGTGCAGACCACCGGGTCCGTGCGCCCCGGATTGGCACGGCCGCGCGCCGCCACACGCACAGACGCGGCGATGGTCGCGCCGTTGATTGATGCAGTTTTAACCGAATTTGAAAGTCAGCTGGCGCAAGAGCACGACGCGCCGCCACCGCGCCGTTTTGGGTTTGGCGTCATGGTCGAGGATCTGCGCGGCCTCTCTCTCTTGTTGGTGGCCCCGGATTTCGAATTGCTACGCCTCACCGTCGATCTGGGACCGGGGGCAAAAACGGGGCGTCTTGATCTGCTCTTGCCCGTGATCGCGTCACCGGCGCGTGCCTCTTCGGGCAAGATCGCAAACACCAAGATCGAGGCCCCTGCAAATCTTGAACAGGTTGTGAACAACGCACCGGTCATGCTTGACGCTGTCATGGCCCGGTTGCGCCTGCCCTTACGCGACATTCTGGCGCTCAAACCCGGTGATCTTTTGCCCTTCCAGCGTGAGACGCTGAACGACACACAACTTGTCGGCACGCGCGGCCGTATCGTTGCCACGGCAGAGCTTGGACAGATGAACGGATTGCGAGCACTGCGCCTGATTTCGGGCGCAGCGGCACCCCTGCCACCTTCTATCGAAACCGAGCCGGAGCCTGTACCGACAGAGCCGCGTAGAGGCACCGATCTAATCCCCATCGAGAGCCAAGACCGGCCTCGGGAGACCATATGATCCGGCGCCATGACGCCGATCTGCCCCCCTCTTGACCTGTATCAATGACCAAAACATGGCCGTCTGATAGGATACTCAAAATCATGGAGGCTTCGGATGCTAGACACAGAACGATATCGGTTGGCCTTGATGGCGCGGCTCGGTGAGTTGGACAAACGCCTGCATGCCATTGAAGCAGAACTCGACTCGGCGAAATCCAAAGATTGGGACGATGCCGCGATCGAGCGCGAAGGTGACGAGGTGCTTGAGCATTTGGGTCATCAAGGCCAGGACGAAATCAGCCGAATCCGTGCGGCGCTTGATCGCATTCGCAAAGGTAGTTTCGGCACCTGCACCCGCTGTGAGGAAATGATCGCCGTCGAGCGTTTGGATGTTCTTCCAGAAGCACCGCTTTGTCGGGTCTGTGCCGCACAGGTTTCTTGATCCAGTCACGCAGTTGTTACGAGGTCTCTATACTATCGCCAACGACAGCAAAAACACGCTATAGTTGTAATTTCACCAGGGAGGATGATCATGACCAACACGCGCACCGAGCTTGACCGCCTTGAGCATCAGATTGGGCAGGCCAATCCCGACATCCGCCACAAACTGGAACCGCAATTGCGCCGGATGATCGCGCGCTTGCATGACGAAGGCATAGCCGTTCCGGACCAAACCAAGAGCCTGCACGAGATGCTGTTATGCGAGGCCATTGAGGCGCAGTTCGACAACATGCCGGTCTGAATCCGCCGCTTTTTCCCTCCTACGCTTGCGCATGGGGAAATTCCCCGTAGAACTTGTGCGTAGAAGCGTTTCAGGGGTGAGGCAGTGTGACAGGGCAAATACGCCAAGACTTGCGTAACGGGGTGGCGGTGCTGCTGCTGGATCGCCCCGTGGCCAATGCCCTATCGGCTGAATTGCGCGCAGAACTGGCGGGCGCATTGGATCACGCGGCAACCGCCGCTGAGGTGCGCGCCGTGGTTCTTGCGGGGTCTGGAAGCGGGTTTTCTTCGGGTGTCGATCTTACCGAATACGACGGGTCGCTGGCAGAGCCGTGGATTGACGCGCTTTGCACGCGGATCGAGGACTTTCCCAAGCCAGTGATCGCCGCGTTGCACGGGCCAACCTTTGGTGCGGGCTTGGCGCTCGCCTTGGCAGCGCACGCGCGTATCGCACAGGCCGAGGCGCGATTGGCGTCGCCTGAAATCACGCTTGGCATGGTGCCCGGAGGCGGCGTTACCCAACGATTGCCGCGCCTTTTGGGGGCGCAGGTGGCGCTTGAGGTGATGTTGGCGGGGCAGACCCTGCGCGCCACCGATCCGCGGCTGCGCCGCCTTTTTTCCCAAGTCACCGCCGATGATCCCCTGCCCGCCGCGGTCGACCTTGCCGGCAAGCTGGCCGACCAAGGCCACTGGCGTCGCAGCCAAGAGGCCACGCGCGGCCTGTCCGACCCGGCGGGCTATCAGCGTGCCATCGCCACGGTGGCTGAGCGGCTCAAGGGCCAGAACGGTGCCGCGTCGGATATCTTGCGCGCGGTCGAGGCGGCGCAGCTTTTGCCCTTTGCGCAGGGGTTAGCCTTTGAAGCGACGCTTTTTGAGGATCGTTTACGCAGCCCCGAAGCCCGCGCGCAGCGGCACATCTACGCCGCCGAACGCCGGGCCTCGGGCATGCCCGAGCGCGCGCAGGCAGCCATCCGCGACATAAGCCGGATCGCCCTCGCCGGGGCGCGGTTGGGGGATGTGGCGCTGCTATTGCTAGAGGGCGGCAAAGTGGTGCGCAGCGATGCGCCCGACCTGCGCGCCAGCGTGTCACGCGCGCTCGACGGATTGGTCACGCACGGCAAGATAGAGGCCGCCACCCGGGCTGCACATATCGCGCGGTTGACAAGCGGGATGGCACCCGTTGATCTGGCGCTCTGCACACGCGGCTCAGAGGTTGCCGACGAGACGCTTAGCGTGCCTCTCGATGACGGGCGGGGGTTGGCGGGCGCGCCGCTGGGGCTACGGCTTTACCGACCGGCGCAAACCTTGCGCCTTGCGGAACTGGCCGTGTCCGATACCGCCGATCCTGCGATTGCGGCCAGTCTCGCGCAGCTTTGCACCGGGCTGGGCGTGACACTCGTGCGCGCGGCGCAACCTGCGGCGGGACCGGGGCTGGGTCACATTCTCATGGGCGCGGTTTGCCTCGCGGGGCTGGAAATGGTCCGCCTTGGCCTGACGCCCCAGCGGGTAGATCAGGCGGCACAGCGCCTTGGATTTCGCGCCGGACCCTTCCTCATGATGGATTTTGACGGGCTGCCGGTGGTCGCGAACCGGCTGCGTGCGGTGGCGGAATGGCTTGGGTGCCCTGCCCCCGGCGCGGATGACCCTCTGGCCGAGCGGCTGGCCAAAGGGGCCGTGGGCCGGGCGGTTGGGCGCGGGTTCTATGACCACCCGAGCGAGGGCCCACGCCCGCCCAAAAACCTAGCCGGACCGGGGCGCGATCCGGCTGAGGTATTGGGCACGGTGGCCCCAAGACACGCCTTGCAAGCCGCATTGGTTGGGGCCGCGGTGCAGCTTTTGGCGCGCGGTGCGGTGCAACGCGCCTCGGATCTCGATGTTCTGATGGTGCGCGGCTATGGCTATGACCGCGCGCGCGGTGGGCCGTTGTTTGCCGCCGATCAGCGCGGAATGCTCGCGATGTTGCAGGATTTCAAGGCTCTGGCCAGGATGGACACCCCGCTCTGGCAGGTGCCGCCTATGGTGGTCGAGATGGTCAAGAACGGTGAGGGAATGTTTGGCCGACGTCACGACTGAGGCGATCACCCCAGAAGAATGCCCACCACGACCATCATCAGGCCGATCACGGACAAGAACAATGCGCCGGTATTGAGCGGCACGATCCGTTGCACCACAGCCCGCAAGTCATCATCCGAAAGACCAGCCTTGCGCGCGCGCCAAACCTTGACGATGCACCACATCAACGTGGCCAGACCAGCCAGCGACAGGGCGGCCCCAGACCAGATCATATACTCCATCGCCACCTCCTTCACATGATATCGCCCCGGCGCTAGAGCAATTTTTCCGCCATTGCAAGCCGCGCCGCAGATGACCCTTGCACCGCATCCGGCACAGCGTTAGTCAGAAACCCCAACCGACCGGAGATCAGGCCATGGATGATATGAATTCTGACAGCAACTACCGCGTTACTGCCGATGAGTTGCGCCAGTTCATCGAGCGGTTCGAGCGGCTAGAGGCCGAAAAAAAAGACATCGCCGACCAGCAAAAGGAAGTGATGGCCGAGGCCAAAGGGCGCGGCTATGACACCAAGGTCATGCGCAAGGTGATTGCCCTGCGCAAACGCGACAAGGACGACATCGCCGAAGAAGAAGCCGTGCTTGAGATGTATAAAGAAGCGCTTGGGATGATGTGACCCCGCGCCATCCGCTGATTCAGTCAGAAGGCGTGCCCCAGTGGCGCGCCTTTCGTCTTTTTGGCAGGTCCGTGGCGCTCTGATAGGTTCCGGCAACCCTTCGGTTCGGGTATCACCCAAGACCCGCAGCATCATCGACTTGATGCCCCACCACAGGCAATTTGCACCTCAATGCAATACTGACATGTGGTGAACGCCGTGACCAAGATCGACCAGATCGAAACGATGATCCTCGATATTCCGACCATCCGGGGGCATGTCCTGTCGATGGCAACGATGCGGGTGCAGACCGCCGTTCTGGTGCGGATGCGGTTCTCGGATGGCTCCGAGGGGATCGGCGAAGGCACCACCATCGGCGGGCTGACCTATGGCCCCGAAAGCCCAGAGAGCATCCAATCCGCGATTGATACCTATATCACCCCCGCGCTTTTGGGCCGGTCGGCGGATGATGTAAACGGTGCCCTCCAATTGGTCGACCATCTGGTCAAGGGCAATCGGATCGCCAAGGCGGCGGTGGAAATCGCGCTTTGGGACGGGCTTGGCAAGCGTTTGGGCGTCTCTGTCGCGCAGCTTTTCGGGGGCGCGGTGCATAGCCGTTTGCCTGTGGCCTGGACGCTGGCCTCTGGCAATTCCGAAACCGATATCGCCGAGGCACAAGAGATGATCGCCGCGCGCCGCCACAACATCTTCAAGCTCAAGATCGGCAAGCGCGCCGTCGCCGAGGATGTGGCGCATGTGGCACGGATCAAGGCCGCCGTGGGCGACGCCGCCAGCATCCGCGTCGATGTGAATCAGGCGTGGTCGTTGCAGGATGCCCGCTGGGGCCTCAGGGGCCTTCAGGATGTGGGCTGCGAATTGGTCGAACAGCCAGTGCGCGCGCGGTATCTCAATGCGCTGCGCGAATTGACCCGCGCTCACGAGATTGCGGTGATGGCCGATGAGGCGCTGAACGGGCCCGAGGATGCCGTCAGCATCGTGGCACGGGGTGCTGCGGATGTCTTTGCCGTCAAAGTGGCGCAATCGGGCGGGATCAAACGCGCGTCCGAGGTGGTGGCGATTGGGCAGGCGGCGGGACTGGGCCTTTATGCCGGGACCATGCTGGAAACCGGGCTTGGCACAGCCGCTGCGCTGCAACTCTTTGCCGGGATTGAGGACTTGCGGTGGGGATCCGAGCTTTTTGGCCCCCTGCTTCTGACCGAGGATATTCTGGCCACCCCTATCGTCTATCGGGATTTCACCGTCGAGGTGCCGCAGGGCGCAGGCCTGGGCGTGTCGCTCGACCCCGACAAGATCGACTTTTTCCGCCGCGACCGCGCGCGGAGCCTAAAAACCGTGGCCGGTGAATAACTGGCCCAAGACCCAAGACATTTCCGGAGGAGGAAAGACCATGTTTACCCAATCCAATCTCGACGAACTGGAAGGCCGTCTTGACGGCATCGTGCAAGAGGATGCCGAGGCGGGGATTTTCCGCGCGCGGCGCGACATGTTCACCGATGAGGAACTGTTCGAGCTTGAGATCAAGCATATCTTTGAGGGCAACTGGATTTATATGGCGCATGAGAGCCAGATCCCCAATCCCGGCGATTATTTCACCCTGCACATGGGCCGCACGCCGGTCGTGATCACGCGCGACAAGGACGGCAATCTGAATGCGTTGGTCAATGCCTGCTCGCATCGCGGCGCGCAGCTTTGTCGGTTCAAGCGGCGCAACCAAAAGACCTTTACTTGCCCGTTCCACGGCTGGACCTTTTCCAACACCGGCAAGCTCTTGAAGGTCAAAGACCCGAATGGCGCGGGCTACCCCGAGCAATTCAACAAAGACGGCAGCCATGATCTGACCAAAGTGGCCCGGTTCGAGAATTATCGTGGCTTCCTCTTTGGCTCGCTCAATGCCGATGTGGCCCCGCTGGAAGAGTATCTCGGTGAGGCGCGCAAGATGATCGACATGGTTGTCGATCAATCCGACGAGGGGCTCGAGGTGCTGCGCGGATCGTCCACCTATACGTTTGACGGCAACTGGAAATTGCAGGCCGAGAATGGCGCTGATGGCTATCACGTCTCGGCGGTGCATTGGAATTACGTGGCCACCACCTCGCACCGCACGGCGGATGGCAAGGAAGACAAGATCAAAGCAACCGACGCCAGCAAATGGGCCAAGCAGAAGGGCGGCTTTCATTCCTATGTGAATGGGCACCTCCTCTTGTGGACCACATGGGCCGACTCGACCAACCGGCCCAACTATCCGCGTCTTGCCGAATGGACCGAGAAATATGGGGCCACCAAGGCCGAATGGATGGTGGGCGTGCTGCGCAATCTCTGCCTCTATCCCAACGTGTTCCTGATGGATCAGTTCAGCAGCCAGATCCGGGTGTTTCGTCCGATCAGCGTGGATAAGACCGAAGTCACGATCTATTGCATCGCCCCCAAAGGCGAGAGCCAAGACTCGCGCTCGCGCCGCATTCGCCAGTATGAGGATTTCTTCAACGCCTCCGGCATGGCGACGCCCGACGACACCGAGGAATTCCGCGCCACGCAACGTGGTTATGCCGGTGCCGCCCATGCCAAGTGGAATGACATTTGCCGAGGCGCGACCCAGTGGATTCACGGCCCAGATGAGGATGCCAAGGCGCTTGGTGTGAACCCGATCCTGTCGGGGGCCCGCACCGAGGATGAGGGATTGTTCGTGATCCAGCACAAGCAATGGTCCGAGCGCATGGCGCAGGCCATCACCAAGGAACGCGAAACCGCCCCCGGCAGCGCCGTTGCGGCAGAGTGAGGAGAGATGACCATGACCACCGCAACGCTAGACCGCCAGAGCACCGAGGCCACCATGAACTATGAGGAAATCCAAGCCTTTCTCTACGCCGAGGCGCGCGCGCTTGATGATCGCGACTGGGACAATTGGCTGACGTTCTACCATGCCGATTGCCCGTTCTGGATGCCCGCCTGGGATGATGAGGATCTCCTGACCGAAGACCCGCAAAACGAGATGTCGCTGATCTATTATCCCGACCGCTCGGGCATCGAGGATCGCGTGTTCCGCATTCAGACAGATCGGTCTTCGGCCACCTCGCTGCCAGAGCCGCGCACCAATCACAACCTTGCCAATATCGAGGTGCTGAGCCGCGAGGCAGGCACGATCACGCTGCGCTTTAACTGGCACACGCTGACCTATCGCTATGGCAAGACCGATCAACACTGGGGCACGTCCTATTACACGATTGATGTAACAGGGAAAAACCCGCTGATCACCGATAAGAAGGTCGTGCTCAAGAACGACCAGATCCACCATGTGATCGACGTTTACCACATCTGAGGCCAAGACCGGCGCGTGCCCGATGGGGACGCGCCACAAGAGGGGAGGAGCCCGCCATGACCAGCTATAATATCGCCCTGAATTTCGAGGATGGCGTGACCCGTGTCATTCAATGCGAGGATGACGAGAAAGTCACCGAAGCCGCGTTTCGGCAAAAGATCAACATTCCGATGGATTGCCGTGACGGGGTGTGTGGCACCTGCAAATGCTTTGCCGAAAAGGGCAAATATGAGCTGGAATTCTACCTCGACGAGGCGATGACCGAGGATGAGGCGGCTGAAGGCTATGTGCTGACCTGTCAGATGATGCCGCAGAGCGATTGCGTGATCCGGGTGCCTGCCTCCTCTGCCATGTGCAAGACCGCGCCCGAGGCGATATCGGCAGAGGTGTTGGGCGTTGACCGCTTGTCCGAGACCTCCTTTGGCCTGCGCGTCAAACTGGCCAAGCCGATGGGCTTTCTGCCCGGTCAATATGTCAATATCTCCGTGCCCGGCACCGAGGCGCACCGCTCGTATTCCTTTTCCTCTGCCCCCGGCGCGCACGAGGCCACATTCCTCATTCGCAACATTCCGGGCGGGCTGATGAGCCGCTATTTGGGCGAACGCGCCACGGCTGGCGATGCCGTCACGCTGACCGGGCCGATGGGGGCGTTTTACCTGCGGCCCATTGAGCGCCCGCAGCTGTGGTTGGCGGGTGGCACTGGCTTGGCACCCTTCCTGTCGATGCTGGAACAGGTGGCCGTGCAGGGCTCGGATCAGCCGATCACGCTCTACTACGCCGTAACCCGTGCCGCCGATCTTGTTGAACTCGACCGTGTCATGGCCTTGGCCGAGGCTATTGGCAACGTGACCGTGATCACGGTGCTGGCCGATCAAAACGAAGAGCACGCGCGCAAGGGATTTGTCACCGATCACGTGACGGCAGAGGATCTGAATGGCGGCGATTGCGATGTCTATCTCTGCGGTCCGCCCCCGATGGTGGACGCGGTGCGCGCGCATTTCGCACAACTGGGTGTCACACCCGCCGCGTTCCATTTCGAAAAATTCAACCCGACCGAGACAGAGGCCGCCGCCGCATGACACCGCGTTTTGCAGATAAGGTGATGGTCGTCACCGGCGCGGCCCAAGGGATCGGTCGCCGGGTGGCCGAACGCGCCGCCGCCGAAGGCGCGCGAGTGCTGGTCGTGGACCGCTCAGAGCATCGCGACACGGTGGTTACAGCGATCCGTGACGCAGGCGGCGAAGCCCAAGCGCTCAACGTCGATCTGGAAACATGGGAAGGCTGCGACGCGGCCATGGCGGCGGCGATTGATATCTGGGGTCGGATCGACATTCTGATCAACAACGTGGGCGGCACCATCTGGGCGAAACCCTATGAGCATTATGCGCCCCATGAGATTGACGCCGAGGTGCGCCGCTCGCTCTTTCCGACGCTCTATTGCTGCCGGGCGGCGATCGAGCGGATGTTGCCGCAGGGATCGGGCGTGATCGTCAATGTCTCGTCGATTGCCACACGTGGCCTCAACCGCGTGCCTTATGCGGCGGCCAAGGGTGGGGTGAATGCGATCACCGCCAGCCTTGCCTGGGAAGTGGGGGAACGCGGCATTCGCGTGGTCGCCACCGCGCCGGGGGGCACAGAGGCCCCGCTACGCGTGGTGCCGCGCAACCCCAATGCCGCCGAAGAACAGCGCGAAGACTGGTATCAGACCATCGTCGATCAGACGATCCAATCGAGCCTGATGAAACGCTACGGAACACTCGACGAACAGGCAGGCCCGATCCTGTTTCTGGCGTCGGATGAGGCCTCTTACATCACCGGCGTCACAGTGCCGGTGGGCGGGGGCGATCTTGGATAGGCCCTGAGGAGGGGTCTCAACACCAACTGGAGGAACTACCCTATGAAACGCGCATTTCTGGCGGCCCTCGGGCTTGCCACTGGCTTTGCTATGCCCGCAACAGCCCAGGACATCAAAGTTGGCCTGCTCTTGCCCTTTTCCGGCGTTTACGCCGCCCTTGGCAATGATATCGAGGCCGGATTCACCACAGCGCTTGAGCAATTCGGGTCTGAGACCGCGGCGACATTCGAGATCGTCCGCGAAGATACCGAAGTGAAGCCGCCAGTGGCCTTGGCCAAGGCCAAAAAGCTGATCCTGCAGGACAAGGTCGATGTGATTTCGGGCATCGTCAGCTCTGGCGTCTTGGGGGCTGTGCGCGACATGGTGCATGGCGCGGGCGTGCCGCTGATCGTTGCCAACGCAGGCAATGACGAGGCCACAGGCGAGGCCTGCTCGCCCTATATCACGCGCATGTCTTTCTCTAACGGGCAGGTCAACCGCCCGATGGGTCAGTGGATGTATGATCAGGGCATCCGCAAGGTCTATACGCTGGCCCCCGATTATGCCGCAGGTCGCCAGATGATCGACGGGTTTGTCCAGACCTTCACCGCTGCGGGCGGCGAGATCGTCGGACAGGATTTCACCCCCTTCCAGAAGACGCAGGATTTTGGCCCCTATATGGCACAGGCCAAGTCAAGCGGTGCCGAAGCGGTGTTCGTGTTCTATGCAGGCGGCGAGGCGATTTCCTTTGTCAAGCAATACGATAGCTTTGGTCTCAAGGCCGAGTTGCCGCTCTATGGTTCGGGGTTCCTGACCTCGTCGCTCTATGTCAATGCCCAAGGTCCGGCGGCAGAGGGTGTGATTACCGCCCTGCATTACGTGCCCACCATCGACAGCCCCGCCAACGCGCAATTCGTCGAGGCCTTCACGGCCAAGACAGGCCGCGTGCCGTCGGAATTCGCCGTACATGGCTATGACGCAGGCCGCGCCTTGATCGAGGCGGTCAAGGCGGGTGCCACGGATCGCGAGAGCCTTGCCAACGCCCTGCGCCAAGTGCGGTTCGACGGGCCGCGCGGCGCATTGTCGATTGATCCCGCGACCAACAACATCGTGCAGCCGATCTATGTCTACGAGACCGTCGCCGGCACCGATGGGCTGACCCAAAAGGTGCTGGCCGAGCTGCCCGCCGAGGCCGATCCGGTCAACGGCTGCGAGATGGCGGCCCCCGTCAGCAACTAAGACAGGCGGCCCGGCCATATCCTTGGCCGGGCCCTTTCGGGAGGAGGTTCCGCAATGTCACTCGATCTTGGTTTCTGGACACTACAGGCGCTCAATGCGTTGCAACTGTCCATGCTGCTGTTTCTCTTGTCTATCGGCCTGACCGTGATCTTTGGCCTGATGCATTTCGTCAACTTGGCGCATGGCGCGCTCTATGCGCTTGGGGCCTATTTCGCGGCCTCGGTGGCAGCGGTTGGCGGCTATTGGGCCGGGTTCTTTCTGGCCCCGGTGGCGGTCGCGGGGGTGGGCGTGCTGCTTTATTCCGGCCTCATCCAGCGGATGCGCAAATCGGGTCCGATGGCACAGGTTCTGGTGACATTTGGGCTGATCTTTGCCCTGCTCGACATTACCCGGATCGTCTGGGGCGATCTGGCGCTCGGGCTGGAAGTGCCAGAGCTTCTTGCCGGGCGCGTGGCGCTCTTGGGTGTCGAATATCCCGCCTACCGGCTGTTTATCATCGCTTTGGGATTGGCAATCTTTGGCGCATTGGCCTTTGTCCTCAGCCGCACACAGATTGGCGCGATGATCCGCGCGGGCGTTGACAATGACGCGATGGCGGCCTGCCTTGGGATCAATGTCGAGCGGCTGTTCTTTATCGTCTTTTGTGTGGGCTGCGCGCTTGCAGGGCTGGCGGGCGCGGTGGCGGCACCGCTCTTGAGCGTCACACCCGACATGGGTCTGCAAATCCTTATCCCCACGCTGATCGTGATCGTGATCGGGGGCTTGGGCTCGCTCAAAGGGGCCATCGCGGGCTCTCTCATCTTTGGGTTCGTGCAGACCTTTGGTGCGGTGCTGGCACCGCAACTGGCCTCGGTTCTGATTTACGCGCTCTTGGCGGCAGTGCTGGTGATCCGGCCTGTGGGCCTCTTTCCGGCGAAAGGATAAGGCGATGTTTCGACACACACCTCTGCGATACGGCGCGCTCGTGCTCTTGGCATCGGCGGCCCTTTTCCAGGCCTTTACGGCGGAATATTTCGGGCTGGAAATCCTGACCGAGATTCTCATCCTCGCCATGCTGGTGATCGCGCTCGATATGGTCGCAGGCTTTGGCGGCATGGTCTCGCTCTGCCACGGCGCATTGCTTGGCGTCGGGGCCTATGGCTATGCGATCCTGTCCACCAAGGTTGGGCTGACGCCAGTGGCCGCTATGGGTGGCGCGGTTGCAATAACCGGGGCCATCGCTTGGGTCATCGGTGCCATCTGCGCCCGCAGCCATGGCATCTATTTCATCATGGCGACACTGGCCTTTGGGCAGATGGGCTATTCCTATGTGTTCGAAGCGCCGCTTTTTGGCGGCGATGACGGGCTGGGTGGGATTGAACGGCTCGATCTTGCGCTGATCGGGCTAGACCTGAATGACGGGCGCAGCTTTGCTCTCTTCTGCCTTGCCATGCTGGCCGCGATCTATGGCGCGGCCGTGCTGATCCTGCGTTCTGGGCTAGGCCGGTCCCTGTCGGGCGTCATGCACAACGAACAGCGGATGCGCGCGCTTGGCCTCACGGTCTGGCGGGTCAAGGCGGATGTCTTTGGCCTCTCTGGCCTGATTTCCGGCTTGGCGGGCGTGATGGCAGCACAGCACGTCATGTTTGTCTCGCCCGGCCTTCTGTCTTGGACAGTCTCGGGCGAGGCGTTGGTGGTTGTGATCCTGGGCGGGCTTGGAACGCTGGTCGGCCCCTTGCTGGGCGCTGCGGTCTTTGTGCTGCTCAAGCATGAGGTGGGCGCGCTCACAAGCTATTGGCATCTGGTGGTCGGGGTCATCCTGATTGCCGTGGTGATGAGCCGCGCCAATGGCATCTTTGGCTGGATCGAGGCGCGGTTTGGCGCGCGGATAGAACGGCGTGCGGCGGATGCGGTGCGCGATATCGACCCAAGGGAGGTCAAGACCGATGCTTGAGACACGCAATCTCGACAAGAGCTTTGGCGCGGTGCATGTCACGCGCGGGGTCTCGCTCAAATTGGAGCGGGGCGAGCGGCGGGTGATCCTTGGCCCTAACGGCGCGGGCAAGACGACGCTCTTCAACCTGCTGGTGGGCGAACTTAGCCCCGATAGCGGATCGGTACATCTGGCGGGCGAGAATGTAACCGCCCTGCCCGTGGCCCGGCGCGCGCGGCAAGGTCTGTCGCGCAGCTATCAGAAAAACACGCTCTTTGACGGGCTGACCGTCGAGGAAAATCTGGGGCTGGCGGCGGCGATCCACACCGGCAACGCAACCCGGCTTTATACCGACAGCCTCGCACGTCCCGAAGTGCGCGAAATCGTGGCCGAGGTGGCCGAACAGGTCAATCTCATGCCCTATCTGCATGCGCGTGTGTCTGAGGTTAGCTATGGCGTGCGGCGGCAGCTGGAGGTGGGCGTGGCGCTGGCCACCCGCCCTCTCGTTCTCTTGATGGATGAACCAACAAGCGGTGTCGGCCCGGAAATGGCCAAGGGGTTTCACGACCTTCTGAACAACCTGCCGCGTGATCTGACACTTTTGATCATCGAGCATGACATGGATCTCGCCTTTGACGTGGCCGATACGATCACCGTGCTGAACTATGGAGAGGTGGTGTTTGACGGGCTGCCCGAGGCCGCACGCGGCTCCAAGCTGCTCAAGGAAATCTATCTGGGGAGTTGGGAAGATGCTTGAACTGAATGCCGTCAATTCCGGCTATGGCGAAACCCAAGTGCTTTATGGCATGGGTTTGCGCGCCGAGGCAGGCCGGGTTCTGGCCATTCTGGGGCGTAATGGCGCGGGCAAATCCACCACGCTGAAGACAGTGATGGGCCTCTTGCCGCTGCGCGACGGGCAGATCACCTTTGATGGGCGGGCCATGCCCAAACGGCCCTATGATATCGCCAAGGCGGGCATCGCCTATGTGCCGGAAACGCGGGATATCTTCCCCTCTCTGACGGTGCGCGAGAACCTTGAAATCGCGTCCAAGCGGTTTGACGGGGCATGGACAATGGACCGGGTGCTGGACCTCTTCCCGCGCCTTGGTGAACGCCTTGAGAATGGCGGCACGCAGCTGTCGGGGGGCGAACAGCAAATGCTGGCGATTGCCCGCGCGCTTCTGATGAATCCACGACTCTTGATCTTGGACGAACCCACCGAGGGGCTGGCCCCGATCATCGTCAAGCTGATCCATGACAAGCTGATGGAGCTCAAGCGCGAGGGGCTGTCGATGGTTCTGGTCGAGCAGAATTTCGGCTTTGCCACTTCGCTTGCGGATGATGTGGTGGTGGTCAGCAAGGGCCAAGTGGTCTGGACCGGCACCGCCGACGATATCCGCGCCGATACCGAGGCGCAGCATCGCTGGCTGGGTGTCTGAGGGGGCATGCGCCCGCCCGATCAACGGGCGGGCGAGATGCCCAAAGGCGGCTTAGCCGCGCCCGCGATAGGGCGGCACGCCCTGATCGGGAATCCACACGCCCTCTGGCATCGGGCCCGTCTGCCAGAACACATCAATCGGGATACCGCCGCGCGGATACCAATAGCCACCAATGCGCAGCCACTCTGGCTCCAGAAAGCCCACCAGCCGCCGCGCAATGGAAATCGTGCAATCCTCGTGGAAGGCCCCATGATTGCGGAAACTGGTCAGGTAAAGCTTGAGCGATTTGCTCTCGACCAGCCATTGGCCCGGCACATAATCAATCACCAAATGCGCGAAATCCGGCTGTCCGGTCATGGGGCAGAGCGAGGTAAACTCAGGCGCGGTGAACCGCACGTTATACTGCACATCCGCCTGCGGATTGGCCACACGCTCCAACAGCGCCTCTTCGGGGGTCTGCGGTATCTGCGCCGCGCCGCCCAACTGCTTGAGGTCTTTGTAAATATTCTCGCTCATCGCTTTCTCCTTCACACCCCGCGCTTGTTGCCCCAGAGCATCACATGCAACTGCGGCAAAACCTTTGCGTCAAACCATCCGTCACCCGTCACCCGCTCTACCAACCAGCGCATGCGCGCGTCGATGCCCGCCTGATCGACCGTGGCGGCATCATCCTCGGGCGGGGGCGGCGTGTGATTGCCCGGCTGCAAATAGAGGGGCAATTGCGGATAGCGCCCCGCCACCGCCCGCGCCCATTCATAATCCGCCTCGTCAAATACGACGATCTTGAGGACGCTCGCAGCACCCTTGGCCGCTGCAACGCAATCGTCAAAGAGCGCCCAGTCTACCTCCATGCCCGACGACGGCGGCTTGGGGCTGAGCACCAGCATATCAAGCGCCGCGAACCAGTCGCGCGCGACAGAGCCTTGGGTTTCCATCGCAAAGCGATAGCCGCGCGCATGGCCCAGATCAATCAACGCACCCAACGGCTGAATCGCCGGATTGCCGCCCGAGAGCGTCACCATGATGGGCCGACCGCCCGAGAGGCGCGCGACCTCGGCCAACACCGCGTCAGCACTCATCGGCACCCAAGTCTCGCGATAGGCCGACTCGACCGCGTGCAGGCTGTCACACCAGACACAGCGGTAATCGCAGCCCCCGGTGCGCACAAACACCGTCGGCTGACCGATCAGCGCGCCCTCGCCCTGAATGGTCGGGCCAAAGATTTCCGAGACCCGGATCGCCTCGGTCACGGGCGATACTCCGCCCATGTTTTCGGCGTCTCGCTGACCTTGACCGCCGTCACCTCGGGCCAGCGCGCATGGCACCAGTCAAAAAGATGTTTGGCCATCCGTTCAGCGGTCACGCAATCATCCCCCAGCACATCATTCAGATGCCGGTGATCGAGCGTGTCATCAATATACCGCTTCAGATCCCCCAGATCGAGGTAATCGCGCACAAAGCCATGCGCGTTCAACTCGGCGGCGGTCAGTTCGACCACCACGATGTAGTTATGCCCGTGCAGCCGCGCGCATTGATGCGTCTCAGGCAGGCCAAACAATTGATGTGACGCGGAAAAGTGGAATTCCTTGGTGATCCGATACATCACGCCCCCCGCCCGGCCACAGCCGCCAACCAGAAATCCCGGTCCTCATACTCGGTCGGATCAACGACCCCCGCCAGATGAAACGCCTCGCGCCGCTCGACACAGGTGCCACAGCGCCCGCAATGTTTGGCCCCGCCCTTGTAGCACGACCATGTTTCGGCAAAGGGCGTGCCATGCTTGGCCCCATCGGTGACGATATCGCCCTTGGACCCCTGCAAATAGGGCGTATAAAGCTTCACCTCGGCATAGCCCTCCAGCGCCGCATCCTGCATCGCCTGAAACGCGTTGATAAAACCGGGGCGGCAATCGGGGTAGATGAAATGATCGCCGCCATGCACCGCCGTGGCCACGGCATCGGCCTTTTCCGCCGCCGCCATGCCAAAGGCTATGGCCAGCATGATCGCATTGCGATTGGGCACGATGGTGATTTTCATGGTCTCTTCGGCGTAATGCCCATCCGGCACCGCCACATCATCGGTCAGCGCGGAACCCGACAGCGCCGCCCCGATCTGGCGAATATCCACCACCTTATGCGGCACACCCAGACGGCGCGCGCAAGCGGCGGCATATTCCACCTCTTTCACATGGCGTTGCCCGTAATCAAAGCTCAGAAGCCCCGCCAATTCATGCTCAGCGGCCACCTTATGGGCGAGCGATACGGAATCGAGTCCGCCCGAGCAGATAACAATCGTCCTCATCTTTTATCCTTGTTTTTTAAAGCGGGTAGGCTGCGACCGCTCGACCCCGCGCATCTAGCGCCTTTGGCGGGTGAAAACAAGGCTGCGCTAGGTGGTCAGACGCGCCCGCAATTCGGTCTTGAGCACTTTGCCGTAATTGTTCTTGGGCAACTCGGCGACCGTGATATAGCGTTTGGGCCGCTTGAACCGGGCGATCTGGCGCAGGCAATGCGCGTCAAGCGCTGCCTCATCGAGCGTCCCGTCACAGACCACAAAGGCCACCACCACCTCGCCCCATTCGGCATCGGCCATGCCCACCACCGCCGCCTCGATCACGTCAGAATGGGTCAAGAGCACCTCTTCCACCTCGCGCGGATAGATGTTGGACCCGCCCGAGATGATCATATCCTTGGATCGGTCCTGCAAGGTCACATAGCCGTCATCGTCCATCCGGCCCAGATCACCCGTCCAGAGCCAGCCGTCGCGCAGCGCCTTTTCGCTCGCCGCCGCGTTCTGCCAATAGCCCGGCATCACCGCATCGCCGCGCACGAGGATTTCGCCCACCTCCCCCGGCGGTACCTCTGCCCCCGTGTCATCCGCAATCCGCACCTCGACCACCGATTGCGCGCGACCTACCGAGGCCAGCCGTTCGCGCCAACGCGGATGGCTGCGATCCGCCACGTCGGCGCGGCTCAGCGCGGTGATCGCCATCGGGCATTCCCCCTGCCCGTAGATTTGCAGGAAGATTGGCCCGAACACCTCGACCGCCTCGAGAATATCTGCCAGATACATCGGCCCCCCGGCATAGACCACGCTGCGCAGACCCGCGCCGGTCTCGCCGCGCGCCCGCGCCTGTGCGGTCAACCGCTTGACCATCGTCGGCGCGGCGAACATATGCACCCGGCCATGATGCCGCGCGAGATCGAATATCTCGGCCTCGTCAAAGCCGCCCGACGCCGGACAGACATGACGCGCCCCGCGCAGCACATGGACCATGGCGTAGAGCCCGGCGCCATGGCTCATCGGCGCGGCGTAGAGCGTGGCATCGTCGCCGGTCACCTCATCGACATCCGCCAGATAGCTGAGCGACATCGCGACCAGCATCCGATGCGTGATCCGCACCCCCTTGGGCCGCCCAGTGGTGCCAGAGGTGTAAAACAACCACGCCAGATCGCCGGGCGCGCGCGTGGCAACTTCGGCCACCGCTGCGCCCTGCGTGACCGCCTGTGCCACGACCCCCTGCTCGGCCAAGGCATCGCGCCGAACCACATCCGCCAAAACCACCCGCGCGCCTGCATCTGCGATGATCCACGCCGCCTCTGCCCCGTGCAGCTTGGCATTGATCGGCACGGCAGCGGCCCCGGCATACCAGATACCGTAAAGCGCCAAGAGATAGTCCGGCGCATTGCCCATGAAAATCGCCACCCGGTCGCCAGCCGCCACGCCTTGCGCCGTCAACCCGCCCGCCACCTCGCGCGCGGCGCGGTCAAACCCGGCATAATCCGCCACCAGATCAACGCCGGTGAAGAGCGCCGCCCGCCTGGGCCAAGCCTGCGCTGCCCGCTCCAGCCAAATCCCGATATTCATCGCCCAATCCTCCGCGTCGCTACCAAAGCACCGACGCGGCCCCGGCACAATTCCGTAGAAACACGCAAACCTCTTGGCGCACCGCGTCCAGCGCGCCATAACGGGCCATGGACATCAAGGAACTCGCCTTCGATCATGCCCCTGTGGGCCTTGCTCTGCTGGAACACCGCATCATCCGGCAGTGCAATCAGAAATTTGCCGCGATCTTTGGCGATACCCCCGCCGATTATACCAACATCCCGCTGGCCCGCTATTACCCCTCGATCGAGGATTATCGCCGCATCGGGGCGGATGCGCTCGCCATCATGCGCAAAACCGGGCGTTATGCGGATGAACGGGTGATGAAGCGCCGCAATGGCACGCTTTTTTGGTGCCGGGTGCGCGGCCAGTCGCTAACGCCCGAGGCCCCGTTTCAGCGCGGCATCTGGTCGTTCTCCGATCTCTCGGACGAACGCCCCCTTGTCGAGCTGACCCAACGCGAACGCGAGGTGGCGATTCTCACCTGTCGGGGGATGACGTCCAAGGAAATCGGCCTTGATCTGGGTCTCAGCTACCGCACCGTCGAGGTTTATCGTGCGCGCCTGCTAGAGAAATTTCAGGCCCGCAAACTGGCGGAACTGGTGGCAAAACTTTCTGGGATGCCGCTCTGATGGCGTGCAGCTCTCGTAAAATTGCCCCCCTGCCCCCAGATTATAGGGTAATGGCCGCTTTTCTCAGCCTCCGCCTTGCCCTATAAGCGGCCAAAACAAAATGCCATGAGCCCGGAACGGGACATCATCGCGCTGTGGTCGAGGAAGATATGTCGAACAAATCCCATGAATCGGACGTGGCCTTTATCAAGGCATTGGCGGAACTGCTGAATGACAACGATCTGACTGAACTGTCGGTCAAGCGGGAATATGGCGAGGACGACACGCTTCAGGTTCGCGTCAGCCGCCGGGGTGAAACAGTTACCACCCACTACGCGCCCCCGCCTGCGCCTGCCTATGCCCCACCCCCGGCTGCCGCCCCGGCCGCGGCCGCCCCCGCCGCCGAAGACCCGGCAAGCCACCCCGGCGCAGTCACTTCGCCGATGGTTGGGACGGTCTATATGCAGGCTGAACCGGGTGCCCCCGCCTTTGTCAGCGTAGGCACGCAGGTGTCCGAGGGCGACACGCTCTTGATCATCGAGGCGATGAAGACGATGAACCATATTCCCGCCCCGCGCGGCGGCACCGTCAAACGCATTCTCATCGAAGACGGCGCAGCGGTCGAATATGGCGCGCCTCTGATGATCATCGAATAAGGCCGCGTGCAATGTTCGAGAAAATCCTGATCGCCAACCGGGGCGAAATTGCCCTTCGCGTGATCCGCGCTGCCCGTGAGATGGGGATCAAGACCGTCGCCGTGCATTCCACCGCCGACGCCGACGCCATGCATGTGCGCATGGCAGATGAATCCGTCTGCATCGGCCCGCCCTCCTCTTCCGAAAGTTATTTGTCGATTCCGTCGATTATTGCCGCCTGTGAGGTGACGGGGGCGCAAGCGATCCATCCGGGCTATGGCTTTTTGTCAGAGAACGCCAATTTCGTGCAGATCGTCGAGGATCACGGCCTGACCTTTATCGGCCCGTCTGCCGAACATATCCGCATCATGGGCGACAAGATCACCGCCAAGGATACGATGAAGGCGCTTGGCGTGCCCTGCGTGCCCGGCTCTGAGGGCGGTGTTGCCAATCTCAAGCAAGCGCAGGCGCTCTGCGCCGAGATCGGTTTTCCGGTCATCGTCAAGGCCACAGCCGGTGGCGGCGGGCGTGGCATGAAGGTGGCGCAAAGCGCCGCCGAGTTGGAAAAGGCCTTTCTCACAGCGCGTTCCGAGGCCAAGGCAGCCTTTGGCAATGACGAGGTCTATATCGAGAAATACCTGACCACGCCGCGCCATATCGAAATTCAGGTGTTCGGCGATGGCAAGGGCGGCGCAGTGCATCTGGGAGAGCGCGACTGCTCGTTGCAGCGTCGGCACCAAAAGGTGCTGGAAGAAGCCCCCGGCCCCTGTATCACCGCCGAGGAGCGCGCCCGTATCGGCAAGATCTGTGCCGATGCCTGCGCGAATATCCAGTATCGCGGTGCAGGCACCATCGAGTTTCTCTATGAAAAAGGTGAGTTCTTCTTCATCGAAATGAATACGCGGTTGCAGGTCGAACATCCCGTGACCGAGGCGATCTTTGGCGTGGACCTTGTCCAGGAACAAATTCGCGTGGCCGAAGGCATGCCGATGTCCTTTACTCAGGATGATCTGATCATCAACGGCCACGCCATAGAGGTGCGTATCAACGCTGAGAAGCTACCTGATTTCGCACCGCGTCCGGGCCGGATCACCCAATTTCACGCGCCCGGCGGTTTGGGCGTGCGGATGGATTCGGCGCTCTACGATGGCTACAAGATACCGCCCTATTACGACAGCTTGATTGCCAAGCTGATCGTGCATGGCAAGGACCGGCACAGCGCCTTGCGCCGTCTGGCCCGGGCGCTTGGCGAGTTGATCGTGGATGGCGTCGACACTACCGTTCCGCTCTTTCACGCGCTACTGCAAGAAGATGATATCCAGTCCGGAAATTACAATATCCATTGGCTGGAACATTGGCTGGAAACAAATCTGAGGGATTGAGGGCGCGGCACGCGCCGCCGCGCAACGCACATCCGCCCCCTCGGGCGGGCGCTGCGCGGCTCATCGTTTGGGGCCAAACTCAGCGCAAGACCTGCCGCTGCGAACCGCCCCCTAGCTCTTCCCTGAAATCACCCGTGCTGCCGCCTCAAGTCCGCCCGCGCCATGCGGAATATCAAGCGCAGTCAATCCTGCCTCGATTGAACCCAACGCACCCAAAACCATATGGGCGTTCACGTGTCCCATATGGCCTATGCGAAAAAATCCGTGCCACGCCGGATCACCCGGTTCTGCCATTCCAAGGCCAATCCCAAGCGTTACGCCTGCATAGTCTTGGACCCAGGACCGCAGGCGTGACCCATGCGGTGCCCCGATCCAAAGCGCTGTCACGGCGCGGCTGCGCAGAGCGGGATCACTGATGTTAAGCTCAAGCGGCCCGCTCTGCCCCCATGTCTCACAGGCGGCCCAGATGGCACGGGCCAGCGTTTCATGGCGGGCCCAAACCGCCTCGATGCCGCCCTCAGCCGCGATCAAGTCAAGCGCCGCGCGCAGGCCGTAAAGATGATGCGTCGGGGCTGTGCCGCCGAAGTATTGATAGAACATCTGCGGATCGGCGCGATGGGTCCAATCCCAATAGCGACTGACCAGCGGCAACCGCTTGCGCGCCTCCGCCGCCTTGTCCGAGAAGAACACAAACGCCAGACCGGGCGGCACCATCAGCCCCTTTTGGCTGCCTGCTACCATCACGTCGACGCCCCATGCGTCCATCTCGAACCGGTCACAGGCGAGAGAAGCAATACAATCAGCCATGAGGAGCGCAGGATGCCCCGCCGCATCCAGGGCCGCCCGCACTCCGGCGATGTCATTGAGCACCGAGGTCGAGGTATCGACATGGGTCGCCAGAACCGCCTTGATTTCGTGACGCGCATCGGTGCGCAGCACCTCTTCCAGACGGTTAAGATCAATGGGCGAGCGCTTGCCGAAATCGAGCATGTCGACGATGATCCCCTGCCCCTGCGCCACCTCGGCCCAGCCATGCCCAAACCGCCCCGTGGCCGGAACCAGCACGCGGTCGCCGGGGTGCAGCGTATTGGCCAATGCCGCCTCCCACGCCCCATGCCCGTTTGCGATATAGATCGTCGCATGTTGGCGCGTCTGCGCCACGGCACGCAGATCCGGAATAAGACTCGCCGTCATCTCAATCAGATCGCCCTCGTAGATATTCGGGGCAGCACGATGCATGGCCCGCAACACCTCTTCGGGCATGACCGAGGGACCGGGAATGGCCAGATAGGCGCGACCGTGGGCGAGGCTCATTTGGGGGATCTCCTGCTTCTTCGCGCCGCACCTTACGCCCTTGGCACGCGGCGTCAATCGCGGCAACGCTTGCTTGGCCCTGTGCGGCGGCGGCGTTTGCACGCCGCACCTCAGCAAGAAAATCCAAATTTTCTTGTATGAGAGAAGCTATGGAGTTCCTGCGCGTCTAGCCCTTACGCCGATACGCCTTGGCCAGCTGCACGGGGTCCGTCCCGCAGAGATAGCGGATCAGCGTCCAGAGATTGCGCGCGCCCCGCCGCACCCACCCCTCGCGCCGATACCGCGCCGAAGAGGTTGTCACAGCCAAGGGCATCACCGAGATGCGCCCTTTCAGTGCGCGCGCCATGGCCACATCCTCCATCAGCGGTATATCTGCGTATCCGCCTGCCACGTCATAGGTCGCGCGCGGGATTAACAGCGCCTGATCCCCGTAGGGCAGGCCCAACACCCGGCTGCGCAGATTGGCCCAGCCAGCAACCAGCTGAGGCATAGGCCCGGTTGCATCAAACGACAGCCGAAAGGCAGCAGGCCCGCCTTGTTCAAATTGCGCGCTGACGGCATTTGCCCATCCGGCAGGCAAGACCGTATCGGCATGCAAGAACAGCAACCATCCCCCACCGGCCACGTGCGCCCCGCGGCGCAATTGGCCGCCACGGGATGCGGCCCCCTTCACGACAACCGCCCCGGTGGCCTCGGCGATTTGCAACGTGGCATCGTCCGATCCGCCATCACTGATAATCAACTCTCGGATCAAGCCCGCCTCAAGCCCCTCCATCAGCGCGGCAAGGCACGCAGGTAGAACCGAAGCAGCGTTGAGTGTCGGAATCACCACCGAGAGTGCTGCGCGCATGATGACCCCTGTTGTGTCTGTTCTCGTGACCTATATTACAGGCGTACAACACGGGGGAAGAGGCATGACGCGCCGTATTCTGGAGATCACCGGCAAAGACGCCCTGCAATTTTTGCAGGGCCTTGTCACCAACGACCTGCAAAAATTGGATCATGGGCTCGTCTATGCTGCGATCCTGACACCGCAGGGCAAATATCTGGCGGATTTTTTGCTGTCGCGTCACGACGATGCGATCCGGCTTGATGTTGACGCAAGCCTTGCCCCGATGCTTTTGCAGCGGTTGACGATGTATAAACTGCGCGCCGACGTGACGATTAAAGAAACCGATCTCAAGGTGCGGCGGGGCACAGGCCCGGCTCCGCTTGGCGCACTCGTAGACCCGCGCCATGCCGATTTGGGGTGGCGTCTTTATGGCGAAACCGGCGGCGACGATGGCAGCGATTTCGACAGAATTCGCGTGGCGCATTGTATTCCCGAAACCGGAATCGAGCTGACCCCCGACACCTTTATTCTAGAGGCCGGGTTTGAACGCCTCAATGGTGTGGATTTCCGCAAGGGCTGTTACGTCGGTCAAGAGGTCACGGCCCGGATGAAACACAAGACAGAATTGCGCAAGGGTCTGACACTTGTAGCGGTGCATGGCGCGGCCCCTGTTGGGAGCGAAATCTTCACCCCTGAAGGCAAGGCTGCAGGCACGCTTTATACGCAGTCGGGCGGTCGCGGCATCGCTTATCTACGCCTCGACCGTGCGGCGGCAGGAATGACCTCAGGCGAGGCGCGCGTTGATCCCTTGTCGATCCCTACGCAATAGGGCCGGGGATCACCGCCAACACCCTGTTTCACATCACAAAATAGGAGATAATGGTGGGTGATAAGGGATTTGAACCCCTGACATCTTCGATGTGAACGAAGCGCTCTACCACTGAGCTAATCACCCGCCGTGGGGGCTTTTAGCGTCACTCTTCGCCCTGTGCAACACCCTCTTTCATATCTTCGTCACTGTCGTCGTCGTCAGCTTCGGTGTCGGGTCCGGCACCGGGTTTCGCTTGTCGGATTTTGGCGATGATGATGCGGGCATTGGCCATGTCACGCACCCGGTTGATTTTGATCTTGCCCAGGGGCGGCAGGTTGATTTCGCGCCCCTCCGCCAGAACTTCGCCCAAGACTTCTAGCACCGCCTCGACCACGGGCTTGGCATTCTTTTTCTTGATGTCACCCTTGGCCAGAACCTTGTCGATCAGTTCCTGCTTTTTCAACTCCGGCCCGCTGTCTGTCGGGATAGCCTCGGCGACGGCCAAGGTGATGACATTTCCGGTGTCGGTCTCGGCGCTCACAGTCTCGGCCACAACCGCGATCTCCGCCTCGGGTGCAGCCTCCTGAGGTGGGGCGACCTTTCGGGTAGTCCGGGGTTTGGCCGCACCAGTCTTGGTCGTGGTTCGGGTCGTCGTCTTGCGCGGGCTCTTGGTTTTGGCCTTGGTCGTCATGATGCGCCTCTATTGTTTCGCTGCTGGAAACACGCTAGCGCGCGGCGCGGCGTAACGCCAGTAAGAGTTGCACCGCGTCGCAGACAGACTGCTTAGCTGTCCATCTTGAGTGCGGAAATGAACGCCTCTTGCGGGATGTCCACCTTGCCGAATTGGCGCATCTTCTTTTTGCCGGCCTTCTGCTTTTCCAAGAGCTTCTTTTTCCGCGTGGCGTCGCCACCATAGCATTTGGCGGTCACATCCTTGCGCAACGCCGAGAGCGTCTCGCGGGCGATCACCTTGCCACCGATGGCCGCCTGTATGGGGATCTTGAACATGTGGCGCGGGATAAGATCCTTGAGCTTTTCGCACATCGCCCGCCCGCGCATTTCAGCGCGGTCACGGTGGACCATCATCGAGAGGGCATCCACAGGTTCGTCATTCACGAGAACCTGCATCTTGACCAGACTATCCTCACGATACCCTTCAAGGTGATAGTCAAAGGATGCATAGCCCTTGGTCACGGATTTCAGCCGGTCGTAAAAATCAAACACGACCTCGTTGAGCGGCAAGTCATAGACAACCATCGCCCGCGCCCCGGCATAGGTCAGATCCATCTGGATGCCGCGCCGATCCTGACAAAGTTTGAGCACATCGCCAAGGTATTCATCCGGCACCAGAATCGTCGCCTTGATGCGCGGCTCTTCGATATGACCCACATAGGTCAGATCGGGCATATCGGCAGGGTTGTGCAGGTCGCGCCGCGATCCGTCCTTCATGTAGAGGTGATAGATCACCGACGGGGCCGTGGTGATCAACTCGATGTTATATTCCCGCTCGATCCGGTCGCGGATCACTTCGAGGTGCAAGAGCCCGAGAAAGCCACAGCGAAACCCAAAGCCAAGCGCCGCCGATGTTTCCATCTCATAGCTAAAGGAGGCGTCATTCAGCGCCAGCTTCTCGATTGCGTCGCGCAGATCCTCGAACTCGTTGGAATCTACAGGGAAAAGCCCGCAGAACACCACCGGCACAGAGGGTTTGAACCCCGGCAAGGCCTTGTCGCACGGGCGTTTTTCATGAGTGATGGTATCGCCCACCTTGGTATCGCGCACCTGCTTGATCGACGCGGTGATAAAGCCGATTTCGCCGGGTCCAAGGCTCTCGACCTTTTCCATCTGCGGGCGGAAGACGCCGATCCGCTCGACATTATAGGTGGCCTCGGTCTGTATCATATGGATGCGGTCGCCGCGTTTCATGCGTCCGTCCATGATCCGCACCAGAACGACCACGCCCAGATAGGCATCATACCAGCTATCCACCAGCATCGCCTTCAACGGCGCATTCTCATCGCCTTTCGGCGCGGGCAAATGTTTGACGATAGCCTCGAGCGTTTCAGCGATGCCGACACCAGTTTTTGCCGACACGCGAATGGCGCCGCTTGCGTCAATGCCAATCACATCCTCGATCTGCTCGGCCACCCGGTCGCACTCGGACGCGGGCAAGTCGATCTTGTTGAGAATGGGAACAATTTCGTGACCTGCGTCAATCGCCTGATAGACATTGGCCAGCGTCTGCGCCTCGACGCCTTGCGTGCTGTCCACCACCAGAAGGCTGCCCTCGACCGCGCGCATGCTGCGGCTGACCTCATAGGCGAAATCCACATGTCCGGGCGTGTCGATCAGATTGAGCACATAAAGCTCGCCATTCTGCGCCTTGTAGTCGATGCGCACCGTATTGGCTTTGATCGTGATCCCCCGCTCGCGCTCGATGTCCATGGCATCCAGCATCTGCGCCTTCATATCACGGTCCTGCACCGTGCCGGTCGATTGGATCAACCGGTCAGCAAGGGTGGATTTGCCGTGGTCGATATGAGCCACGATCGAAAAATTGCGGATGTGAGCAAGGTCTGTCATAGCTTTGGCATATGTATGGGAATAGGCGTTTGGTCAAGGTGGGATGATGTGCCCAAACACGCGCAAATGCAGCCCCGCAACAGCGACGGTGCAGTCTAGGCTTTTTTCCCGTCAGTTCGGGGGCTAAGGGATCACAGCCCTCTCTTGAACCGGAGTTTCCCGTTATGCCTTGCGCCCTTTGTGCCGCCGATGCCCCGCTTCGTCCTTATGCCGTGTCGGGCGGGCCTGAGGCGGCCAGTGTCGATCTCTGCGCTCTTTGCGCCGATCAGATCGACGGCACGCTTGAGCCTGAGCATTGGCGCTGTCTTGCCTCGTCGATGTGGTCCGAGGATACCCCGGTTCAAGTTCTCGCGGCGCGCATCTTGGCCCGCCTCTCTGATCACGATTGGGCGCGGGATTTGGTCGATCAACTTTGGCTTGATGAGGACACCCGCGCATGGGTGGACAACCTGCCCCAAGATAGCGGGCATCGCGACAGTAACGGCGTGCCATTGGCGCAGGGCGATACCGTTGTTCTGATCAAGGATCTGCCGGTCAAGGGGGCCAATTTCACCGCCAAACGCGGCACGGCAGTGCGCGGCATTTCCCTTGTTCTTGACAACCCGGCCCATATCGAAGGCCGGGTCGAGGGGCAGCGTATCGTGATCCTGACCGAGTTCGTGAAGAAGCGCTGAGCGCTACCCCCGAAACACCGGCGCGCGCGCCGCCAGATTGGCCGAAATCTGCTCCATCTGATCCGGCTTGCCAATCAGGGCCGCCTGCTCGCGGCTCTCAGCCATCAGAATTGCGGCCTCATCGGCCCCGCTCTCGGCCACACCGATCAGGCGCTTTGCGGCGCGAATAGCCGAGGGGCTGCGGCCCGCAATCTCAGTTGCCAGATCTTGCGCCGCCGCCAGCGGATCATCCGCCAGTTCCGTGACCAGCCCCCAGGCCAAAGCCTGCGTCGCCGAAATCGGCCGCGCCGTATAGGTCATGCGCCGGATCACATCAGAGCCGGTCAAGTGCGGAAGGAGCGCCATGCCGCCCATGTCGGGGATCAGTCCCCATTTCATCTCCATGATCGCAAGCTCTGTATCGGGTGCCGCAATCCGGATATCCGCCCCAAGCGCAAGCTGAAAGCCCGCGCCATAAACAACCCCATGCAACGCCGCGATAACCGGCACTGGCACCTGCCGCCAGACCATCGCCACCGCTTGAAAGAGATTGCCCGTGCCATGGCTGCGCGGCAGGATAAGCCCCTCTGGATCCCCCGCCGCCAATTGCGCAAAGCTCATCACATCAAGACCGGCACAAAATGCCTTGCCCTCGCCGGACAACACCACGGCACGAATATCTGCCTCAATCAGCGCCTGCCCTGCGGCCACGATGGCCTCGGCCATAGTAGGATCAAGCGCATTGCGTTTATCCGCGCGGGTCAGCGTCACATGTGCGATGTGATCCCTGATCTCGGTCGTGACTCGGACCATGGCCATTCCTCCCTTTTGCGCCATGAAACACCACTCCCCTTGCTCAGACCAGCACTACGTCGCGGCACACCCTTGCAAGGCGGCGCGGCATCCCTTTAACTGCGCGCCATGACATATCCGCGCTATACCCCCTTGATCGAGAGCCTGCCCGCATCTGTCCCCTTTGTCGGGCCAGAGGAACAGGAACGCCAACGCGGCGCGCCTTTTGCCGCGCGCCTCGGGGCCAATGAAAATCTCTTTGGCCCCTCACCCCACGCGCTCGCCGCGATCCGGGCCGAGGCCGAGAATGTTTGGAAATATGGCGACCCCACCAGCCATGATCTGCGCGCAGCGCTTGCCGATCACATGGGCGTAGCGCTTGAGAATGTGCTGGTGGGTGAGGGCATAGACGGTCTTTTGGGCAATCTCGTGCGCCTGCTGATTGGCACCGGCGATGCGGTCGTCACCTCTGACGGGGCTTATCCCACCTTCAACTACCATGTGACTGGGTTTGGCGGGGCGCTGCACAAAGTGCCCTACCGCGATGATCACGAAGATTTACCCGCGTTGGTCGCCCGCGCGCATGAGGTCGGAGCGAAATTGATCTATTTCGCCAATCCCGACAATCCGATGGGCACTTGGGTGCCGGGTGCGGATGTGACCGCAGCGCTCGACACCCTGCCCGACGGCTGCATTCTGTGCCTGGACGAGGCCTATGTTGAATTCGCACCCGAGGGCACGGCAGCCGATATTGCCCCCGACGATCCCCGCGTCATCCGCATGCGGACATTCTCCAAGGCCTATGGCATGGCCGGGGCCCGCATCGGCTATGCGGTAGGGGCGGCTGCACTGATCAAAAGCTTTGATAAGATCCGCAATCATTTCGGCATGAACCGTATGGCACAGGTCGGGGCACTGGCCGCTCTCCACGACACCGGCTGGCTTGCGCATGTGCAGGCCGAGGTGCGGCGCTCTCGGGACAGTATTGCGCAGGTCGCCAAAGAAAACGGGCTAAGCGCGCTGCCCTCTGCCACCAATTTCGTCACGGTCGATTGTGGCTGCGACGGGGCCTATGCCCGTCGTGTTCTGGCCGGACTGGTGGCACGTGGTGTGTTTGTGCGCATGCCCTTTGTCGCGCCGCAGGATCGCTGCATCCGCATCAGTTGCGGTCGGGCAGAGGAGATGGAGGTTTTGGCCAAAACCCTGCCAGAGGCGCTGCGCGACGCAGATCAAACCGGCTGATCTAAGGCGCGGCCCTCAATCATTGTCGCTCGATTGCGCCCCGGCACGTTGCCGGGACACATCCGATGCGGGAACGGTCGTCAAAAGCGCCAAACCATCCAGTGTTGTCCACACATCTCGGTCAATGCGCCCGTCGAACTGGCCCGGCGCAGCCGCTGCGCTGGATTTTGCCAAACTGATCGTCACCTCTGCCCCAGAGCGGTCGCCCGCCCCGCGCATCGCGGACAAATCCGGCACTGGCTCTGACTCAGTCAGACAGATCGTTTGTGACCCAAGGTCCAAATCCAGCGGCGCACCCAATCGCTCGGCCACCCGTGCCAAGAAGGGCACAAGCAGCAATGGCTCGACCACATCCTGAAGCGTTACCGGCAGCACGCATGGCCCCTCTGGCAATCCGGCGTGGTCCATCAGTACGATGCCCTTCAGCAAGGGACAGGTGGCATCGCGCCGTTCCAGAACCCGCAACAGCATCGCTGTCCCCGGCAAGCCAGCCCGCGCAAGCCAGCCGCAGGCCCAGCCCGCCTCTTCCGCCTCACCCCAGCTTAGCCCCGCACCGCGCGCCGCCTTGGTCGCGAGTGCCGTAATTTCGGACAGGGAGAGTTGCATCACCTCCCTTGCCCAGTCTGGCGGCTCTGAGCCCGCGCGCGTCGGGTCTTGGGCGCACTCGGTCATAGGCTCGCCCCCATTGCCATATCCTGCGGATAGGGCGCACCCTGAAAGAGACTGATCCGCACCCAGCGATCCGAGCGGGGATCGAACCGCGTCGCGCCAAAGAACGCCAGCTTGCAGCGCAAAAGATCAATCGGCAGTACATCGGCGGCAATCAGATTGTCGCGCACCTCGGCCAAGGGGCGTGTCGCCGCCATCTGCACGCGGCGCAGCATAAGCCTATGCTCTGGCGCGGCCAGCAAGACCTTTGCAATCGGCGCATCCTCGGGCCACTCCATGAGTGCCCGCGCCAAGGCCGCCGCCTGCCGCGAGATATCCAGTGGCAATTCGCGCTCTGCGCCCGGCTCTGCCGCCCGTTCGCCCAAACGCGGCTCGAGCTTTTCCTCGGAGACATACCAAAACCGCGCGCAGCCCTCGGGCGTGTCATGATCCAGCGCCATTGCCCAGCCATACCGTTCAGACAAAATCGCCCGCGCCCGCGCCACCGTCATCGCACCGTCGATGCCAAAGGCGCTGTCTTCGTCGGCGGCCATGCAGTCGGCCAGACCATCCACCAGATCACCATGCGGTTCTATCATTGCGGCAGCCAGCGCCTCTTGCGCCTCAAGCGGTAGCAGCCTCTCAGCCCAGCGCCAGAGCGCATCCCACGGATGATCGCCGTGGGGGTCCCAACCCGCGCGCAGATGCGCGCAGACCGCAGCCAAACCGTCGCGCAACTCCAGCAACCGCGCCTGTTGCACCGGGTGTCCGCTCTGCCAGCCTTGCGCATTCACCTGCGCGGCCTTCAGCGCCACCTCGAATCCCGCCAAAGTCTCGGGTGTGGCCGTCGCTTGGGCGCGCACCCGCGCCAACGCTTCTTCCCGCGCCATCATCCAGTTGTTGAGCAAGACCGGATGCCGCACCAAAAAGGGGGCCATCCCAAGGCCGGTAGAATTACCTACGCCCAGCATGCGCCGCAGCTCCGGGGCCAATGGCACCGCAAGCGCGCCACCCCGCACCCGAGCCAGATGCTCGACCAGATCAACCGTGTAGGCCCGTGTCAGCCAGACCGACAGCATTTCGGCCTGAAACGGTGCGCGCATTTCGGGGCGCCCGGCAATCCGTGCGCGATCCGCAGCGCCGAACTTGCCCGAGCCATAGACCGCAGTTGTGCGCATCAAATAACCGGTCTCGGTCAGCTCTGCTGCATCAGGCTGCTGCCCCGCCGCCAACCGTGCGACCACATGGTCAAAGAGGCGAACAGACTTGTTTGCACGGCTCAGGCTCAACTCACGCGGACTGACGCGCCCCGCCTCTTGCACAGGCACATTCAACGCCAGCCGCTCCAAATCCTCGGCATCAGGCGTTCCATCAAAGAGTGTGAAGGTCGCGTCCCACGCCGTCGCGATTACCCGATCCGAGCGCATCTCGTCCGGCAAGTCATGCCCAAAGGCCACAAGACTATAGGTCCTCTCAGGACCAATGGCGCGGTAGAGCGCCCGCCCCTGCCCACGCGCGTCAAATTCCCAGACCGGGCGGTCAAACTGCCAGCCCTCTTGCTGCACGCGCCGCAACATCTGGCGCAGAAAGGACAGCCGCGTCGGATGCGCAGCCCCCATCCGTGCCAGACGCATCACAACATCCGGGCTTCGCCGATACTGCGCCGCCTCGGGCATCGGATTGAGCGCGCCGCAAGTCACAGCGCGGCCTCGTTCGGCCCGAAACTCTCGCGAAAGAACCGCAGCCAATTGCCACCCATGATGGCCTCGACTTCTGCAATGCTCATTCCCACGGCGCGCAATCCGTCAGAGATCGCGCCGAAATGCCGGTTATCCTGAAACCACTCTGGCATCGGCGGAAATCCGGGAGCGTCAGCGCTGCCCTCGCCGTAATCGACCGCCTTGGTCCAACGCCCCGACCGCATCCAGTCCACCACCGAGTCGGGCTGATCCTGACAGAGGTCGCTCCCGATTCCGAGCCGCTCGACCCCCATACGATCGACCGTGCGCGCCACCATCTCGCAAAAGGATGACACGGTGCAGCCCCCGCCACCCTGCAAGTGATGTGGATAGAGCGAGAAGCCCAGCATGCCACCCGATTCCGCCAAGGCACCCAGCACGCGGTCAGATTTGTTGCGCCGCGCAGCATGCCACGTCGCGGGATTGGCATGGGTGATCGCAATCGGGCGGGTTGAGTGGGCAATCGCCTCAAGTGTAGAGCGCTCGCTCGAATGGCTCATATCGACCACCAGCCCGACGCGGTTCATCTCTGCCACCACCTCGCGCCCCATCCTGGTCAAACCCGTATCCTCTGCCTCATAGCAACCCGTCGCCAGCAGGGACTGATTGTTATAGGTCAATTGCATGAACCGAAGTCCCAGCCGGTGCAGAACCTCGACCAGCCCGATATCATCCTCGATACAGCTTGGGTTCTGGGCACCAAAGAAAATCGCCGTGCGCCCGGTCTCTTTTGCACGGGTCACGTCCTCGGCCCCAAACCCCTGAAAGATCAGATCCGGAAACCGCTCGAACTGCCGGTTCCACGCCTCGATGTTCAGGACTGTTTCGCGAAAACTCTCATGATAGGTGATGGTGACATGCACCGCATCCACGCCACCCGCGCGCATCTGGCGGAATATCTTTTCCGACCAATTGGCATATTGCAGCCCGTCGATCACCACGCTCATTCCGGCAGCCCCCGTGCCACATAGGCAGTTTTGATGGTCGTGTAGAACTCGGCGGCATATTGCCCCTGTTCGCGCGACCCAAAACTGGACGCGCCGCGCCCGCCAAAGGGCACGTGGTAATCCGTGCCCGCCGTGGGCAAGTTCACCATCACCGTGCCCGCCCGCATATTGGCACGAAAGTGGTTGGCGCGCGCCAAGCTGCGGGTCATGATTCCAGCGGTCAGACCGAATTCGCTGTCATTGGCGATGCTCAGCGCCTCGTCATAACTGGCGGCTTTGATCACACAGGTGATTGGCGCGAACATTTCTTCGCGGTTAATCGCCATATCGTTGCGCGTGCCCGCAAAGACCGCCGGCGCCATGTAATATCCATCGGTCGCGCGTTCCAACCGTTCTCCGCCACACAAAAGCTCTGCCCCCTCTGCCTTACCCTTTTCGATATAGGCCAGATTTTGCGCGAGTTGGTCGGCGCTGACAACTGGTCCGATCTGTGTGCCTGCGTCCAACGCATGCCCAACCTGAAGCGCCCGTGCCGCATCCGCCAGCCGCGCCACGAATTCATCATGCACCGCCGCATGCACGATCAATCTTGAGGCGGCCGTGCATTTCTGCCCCGTGCCGCCAAAGGCCGCCCCCGCCGCATGGGCAACCGCCATATCGAGATCGGCATCATCCAGGATCAGCATCGGGTTCTTTGATCCCATCTCCATCTGCAGCTTGGTCATGTTGGGCACCGCAGCCGCGGCAATGCCCCGCCCGACGTTGACCGAACCGGTAAAGCTGATGGCATCAATGCCGGGATGCGACACCAGCGCTTCGCCCACCGCGCGCCCCGGCCCCATCACAAGGTTGAAAAGACCGCGTGGCATATCCTGTCGCGCAATGATCTCGGCCAGCGCCACCGCGCTTGCCGGCGTCAGATTGGCCGGTTTCCACACCACCGCATTGCCAAAGGCCAAAGCGGGCGCGATTTTCCACGCAGGCGTCGCCACCGGGAAATTCCACGGGCTGACAATCGCCACGACGCCCACAGGTTCGCGGCGCACATCAATGTCAATCTCGGGGCGCACACTCTGGGCGAAATCCCCCATCTGGCGCTGCACTTCGGCGGCGTAGTAGCAAAAGAACTGCCCGGCACGATAGACCTCGCCCGCACCCTCGGCACGCGGCTTGCCCTCTTCTCGGGCGACCATGCCACCAATCTCAGGGCTGCGCGCCATCAACTCGGTGCCAATGGCAATCAGCACATCATGCCGCTTTTGTATGCCAGCCGCCCACCAGGCAGGCTGCGCCGCCCGCGCCGCTGCAATCGCCTCGTCCAGATCGGCGCGGTCGGCCTGTGCATAGGTGCCGATCAAATCCGATACGTCCGACGGGTTGCGGTTCTCGATCCGCGTGTCTGACCCGCGCCAATCGCCTGCAATGAAATTTCCGGTCTGTGGCACCGTCATACGCTCGTCCCTTTCCGTCGATCCGTCACTTTGCGGGGCTTCGCCCGCCTCGCCAGACGATCCGCGATTGACCGAATTAAGGCAAACAAATATAACTGCATCCAACTTCAGTTTCCCTGAAACATCCAACAGGCCAGCCATGATCCGGACCGAAGCCCTGCGCGCCTTTGTCACCGTCACCGAACATGGCAATATCCGCGATGCTGCGGAAATCCTTTGCCGAACACAGTCGGCGGTCTCGATGACCCTCAAGCAGCTTGAGGCGGAATTGGGGGGGCCGCTGTTTGAAAGCGACCGCAAAAGCAAGCTGACAGACCTCGGAACCTTCGTGCTCGATGTTGTGGGGCCCTTGTTGCGCGACCATGACCGTGCGCTAGAGCTGATCACCGGCTATGCGCGGGGGTACTCGGGCCGTCTGCGGATTGCGGCGGTCCCCTCGGTGGCGGCGCTGATCCTGCCCGCCATTCTCAAGACCTTTGTAGAGGCCCGCCCCGAGGCCGAAATTGATCTTTACGACACCGACAGCGCCAGCGTTCGCGAAATGCTCTTGCGCGGGGACACTGATCTTGGTCTGGCCAGCCCCGCAGCAGAGCCCGACGGGCTGCGCGCGATTCCTCTTTTCACCGATGCCTTGGTCTTTGTGTGCAACGCGGCACATCCGCTTGCAGCCGAGACGCGCCCGCTTGCGTGGCATCAACTGAGCGGCGAGCGCTTGATTTTGAACGAAACCCTCAGCGCACTATCGACGCCCGAGTTCAAAACCCTCGCGGCGCGTGCGCGCCTCTCGGTGCGCAACCTGACATCGCTTTTGGCGATGGTGCAGGCCGACGCGGGCGACACGATCCTGCCCGGGCTGGCCACCCGCGCCTTGCCCGACGGCGTTGTAACGCGACCGCTGGCCGATGCCGCCTGTCTGCGGCGCGTTAGCCTGCTGGTGCGCGACGGACGCACACCCAGCCCGGTAGCGGCTGCCTTCATCGACATGCTCTGCGACGCACTGCCCGATATGGCGCAGCGCTTTGGCCTGCGCGAACCCTGGAGCTAGGGGCGTCGGCGTTACTCCGCCTGCGCCGCCTCGATCAAGGCGCGCAGGTGCGGCCCCAAGCCCTCGACGATGCGCGCCACACCCTCGGCATTTGGATGAATGCCATCCGCCTGAAACCATTGCTGCAAAGCCGCAGGATCGCCGCCGCCCAGCCCCGCAAAGAAATCCGGTGCATAGAACGCACCATAAGCCTCTGACAGTTCTGGATAAATCGCATCGAAAGAAGATTTATACTCGGCCCCATAATTGCCCGGAGCCGAGAGGCCAACCAGCAAAACCTCGACCTCATTCGCCTGCGCTATTCTCAGGATACTCTCGAGATTGCGGCGACTGACCGCCGGATCAATGCCGCGCAAAAGATCATTGCCACCCAAGGTAACAATCATCGCATCCACCTCGGGCGTTAGGCTCCACTCCACCCGCGCCGCCCCGCCCGCCGTGGTATCGCCGGACACGCCCGCATTGATCAATTCCGCCTCAACCCCTTGATCCTCCAACCATTTCCGCATCTGCGGGACCAACCCATCCTGCTCTGGCAGGCCGTAACCTTGGGTCAAACTGTCGCCAAGGGCCAGAACCGTGACCGGCTCTGCCGCCATCACGGGGCTGACAAGGCAGAGAAACGCCGCTACCACCTTGCCCAAGGGCCGTGCGGCCCCATATGTCAGAAAACCTTTGTAAATCAGGCGCAAACGCATGAGTTCTCCTATCCTGTCCCTCACCGACGTCACGCTGTCACTGGAGGGGAATGCCGGTCTCGTGCGCATACTTCACGGGATTTCACTCGATGTCCACAAGGGCGAGACCTTGGGCCTGATCGGGCCCTCCGGCTCTGGCAAATCTTCGCTGTTGATGCTCATGGGCGGATTGGAGCGCGCCACCTCTGGGCGCATCACGGCCTTGGGCCAAGACCTTTCGGCGATGAACGAAGATCAACTGGCGCGCTTGCGACGTGAGAATTTTGGCGTGGTGTTCCAGTCTTTTCACCTTATTCCAACGATGACAGCGCTCGAAAATGTAGCAACTCCCCTCGAACTTGCGGGCGTTGCAGATGCCCATGGCCGCGCGCAAGAGGAACTGTCAACCGTAGGGCTTGCGGCGCGCGCAGGCCATTACCCCTCGCAGCTATCGGGTGGCGAGCAACAGCGCGTGGCCCTTGCCCGCGCCGCAGCACCCCGCCCGGCCATCATCCTCGCGGATGAGCCGACCGGCAATCTCGACAGCACGACAGGGGCGAGCATCATCGACCTGCTCTTTGGCCTGCGTGACCGGCATGGGGCGACACTTGTGCTTGTCACCCATGACCCCGAGCTTGCGGCACGCTGTGACCGCGTGATCAGCCTGCGCGATGGCCGCGTCGAGGCCGCCGCATGAGCCTGCGCATAGCGGCCCGCCTTGCCCGGCGCGAATTGCGCGGCGGCCTGCGTGGCTTTCGCATCTTTCTGGCGTGCGTGATCTTGGGCGTGGCGGCAATCGCCGCAGTGGGCACCCTGCGCGAGAGCATCCGCGCAGGCATGAGCGAACAGGGCGCAGCCATTCTCGGCGGTGACGCGGAACTGGAGCTGACCTACCGTTTCGCCAGCGAAGACGAATACGCGTGGATGGCCCGCAACGCCGATGCCGTCTCGGAAATTGCGGATTTCCGCTCTATGGCGATTGCCCCTGGCGGACGCCGCGAACTGACACAGTTGAAAGCCGTGGATCACGCGTATCCATTGGTGGGCACTGTGGTTCTATCCCCCGACATGCCACTGGATGTGGCATTTGGTGGCGCGGGCGGTGTGCCCGGCGCAGTGATGCAGCCGATTTTGGCGGCCCGGTTGGGCATTACGGTGGGCGACACCTTTCGCTTGGGCGAACGCGAGTTTCGACTGATGGCTGAACTTGTGAAAGAGCCGGATCAAACGCGCGCAGGATTTGGCCTTGGCCCCCGGACTATTGTCAGCCGCGCCAATTTGGACGGCTCTGGCCTGCTCAGCGCAGGCTCGTTGTTCACCACCAAATATCGCCTCGATCTTCCAGAGGGTACTGATCTGGCTGCATTTGAAGCGCGCGCGCTGCAAGAGCTTGATGGCTCCGGCTTTCGCTGGTCGGATGCCCGAAACGCCAGCCCGCGTGTCGCAGAATTCGTGACCCGCCTTGGGGCGTTCCTGGTTCTTGTCGGGCTCTCCGGGCTTGCGGTCGGGGGGGTTGGCATCTCGGCAGCGCTGCGCGCCTATCTTGCAGGCAAAGTGCAGGTCATCGCGACATTGCGCACCCTTGGGGCCGATCAACGGACGATTTTCCTGACCTATTTCATTCAGGTCGGCGTGCTGGCGCTGCTTGGCATTATTGGCGGCCTGATCCTCGGCGTGGGGCTGCCGGTACTCCTCGGGCCTGTGATCGCGGCGCGGCTACCCGTGCCTGCCATTTTTGCCCCCTATGCCGCCCCCATGGCAGAGGCCGCGCTCTACAGCGTGCTCAGCGTGCTGATCTTTACACTCTGGCCCCTTGCGCGCGCGCGAAACATCCGCGCGGCCGCCCTCTACCGTGAAGCAGCGGGCGCAACACGTCGCTGGCCCGGTTGGCCTTGGATCGCGACAACCCTTGGGCTGATCGCGCTGCTTCTTTTGGCTGCAATGCTCTTTTCCGGCAACACCCCGCTCACCCTATGGACAGCGGGCGGTATCGGTGCTGCGCTCTTGGTTCTCACCTTGGCGGCCATGCTTGTCCAACGGCTGGCCCGCAGCCTGCGCCCGCGCCTGCGTGGTCGACCTGCCCTTGGCTGGGCGCTTGGCGCAATTGGCGGGCCGGGTACGACGGCAGGGCCTGTCATGCTCTCGCTTGGCCTTGGTCTGGCTGTTCTGGCAGCCGTGGGGCAAATCGACGGTAACCTGCGCCGCGCCATCGCCGCCGACCTGCCAGAGCGCGCGCCCTCCTTTTTCTTTGTCGACCTGCAAAAAGATCAGATGGACTGGTTCCTGGACCGGCTAGAGACCGACCAAGCCGTCAGCCGCATCGACAATGCGCCGATGCTGCGAGGCATCATCAGCCGTATCAATGGCCGGCCCGCAACAGAGGTGGCACCGGGGCATTGGGTGGTCGAGGGCGACCGCGCCGTGAGCTACGCCGATGCCCTGCCCGCCCGCACCACAATCACCGCCGGCACGTGGTGGGGTGAAGGCTATAGCGGTGCACCGCAACTCAGTTTTGCCGCTGAAGAGGCGATGGAAATGGGCATCGGCATTGGTGATGAAATCACCGTCAACATTCTGGGCCGCGACATCACAGCCCCCATCACCTCGCTGCGAGAGGTGGATTTTTCCAGCGTCGGGATGGGCTTTGTCCTTTTGATGAACCCGGCGGCGGTGGCCGGCGCGCCACATACCTTCATCGCCACAGTCTATGCCGATGACCAAGAAACCGAGGAAAACATCCTGCGCGACGTGACCGACCGGTTCCCCAATGTGACCGCGATCAACGTTCGCGATGCGCTAAGCCAAGTGACCGACCTCTTGGCGGGTCTGGCCTCGGCCACCTCATGGGGGGCGTCAATCACACTGCTTACCGGTTTTCTGGTGCTCATTGGCGCGGCAGCGGCCGATCAGCGCGCGCGCACCTATGAGGCAGCCATCCTCAAGACCCTCGGGGCCACACGCGGCCGGATCCTCACCAGCCTCGTTTTGCGAGCCCTTATCCTTGGGGGTGCCGCCGGGGGGGTGGCCTTGGGCGCTGGCATCGGTGGTGGTTGGGCCGTCAGCCATTTCGTGATGGACACCTCATTTACCGTGATCTGGCCCTCTGCCATAGGGATCATCTTTGGCGGCATGTTGGTCACGCTATTGGCGGGGCTGGTCTTTGCCTTGGGCCCGCTGCGCGCGCGTCCGGCACGGACCCTGCGCGCGCGCGAATAAGCCCGCGACGAGCAGGTTTCTTTTTGGCTAAAATACTCTGGGGGTCCGGGGGTGAAACCCCCGGTCTTTAAGGCCAATGCCGCGTTGATTTCAGTCCCCAAGGCTGGCACTCCACCGGAGTCCCGACAGGAGATGACATGACCGATTCGCTGCCTATCCCGCTCTCTGCTCCGCTCACGCCAGCGCAACAGACCATGCTGGTCAATCTCGTGCGCCGCGCCGCGCGGGCCGAAATCATGCCACGGTTTCGCACGGTGACACGGGCCGACGCCAGCACCAAATCCGGGCCGCATGATCTGGTGACCGAGGCCGATCATCAGGCCGAGGCGATGCTGGCGCGGGGGCTGCAACGGATGTTTCCCCATGCGCTGATCGTGGGCGAAGAGGCGGTGGCAGCCAAGCCGACCCTGCGCGAGGATGTGTCCGAGGCGGAACTGGCCTTTATCATCGACCCGGTGGACGGCACCTGGAACTTCGTGCACGGCCTGCCGCTTTTTGGTGTGATCATCGCCGTCACCCGCTTTGGCCGCCCGGTGCTGGGCCTGCTGTATGACCCTGTCTCGGATGACTGGGTTATCGCCGATGAGGCTGCGCCTGCGAGAATGGCGACGGTTCAGGGTGCAGAGCGTCTTGTGCGCGTGTCAGGCGGCGGGGCTTTGGCAGAATTGCAAGGCTATATTCACTTCTCTCTTATGCCGAAGGACCGGCAAGAAAAGCTGGCCCCCCTGTTACCCGCGCTCGGGCGGTGTAACGCCCTGCGCTGTTCTTGCCATGAATACCGTCTTTTGGCGCAAGGGGCCGTCGATTTCGTCATGTCAGAGGTTCTCAACCCCTGGGATCATGCGGCGGGCGTGCTCATCTGTCAGCAGGCCGGCGGCGTGGCGCGGATGCTGGATGGGCGCGATTACAATACTTCAATCACTCAGGGAACTCTCCTGAGTGCTGCAAATGAGGCAACTTGGCTCAGTTTAAAGGATCATTTCGCCTGTCTTTTGGAAAGCTGAAGCCAGAAAATCTTTTCATTTGCCTTTGATACGCCATTTCTGCATGACTTAATGGTGGCTTCGGCCAGTTTTAATCTCATCGGATTTCAGGCATGACATCGAACCGGCACACGGCGGATAAAGTCGACGTTGTCACCCTGTCCGACGCGGACCGGGCGGCGACCCTCGACCGTCTTTATGATGTCGCGCTCGATCCCGTGCGCTACGAGGCGCTTCTCGACCATTGGGAAAGCGCGATTGGCCCTCTTCGTGCGCAAGTCGATTTGGATGCGCCGCGTCTGTTGGACGAACCCCAGATTTCAGAACATTTTCGCCGCGCCACCGCATTTCTTGATCGCCTTGCGCCTGAAGACGCGGATCATGATGGCCTCGACGCCATGCTGGCCCCGTTTGACCGTGTGCCTGCCCTCTTGCTGGATCGCTGCCGTCACATCCGAGCCGCAAATCCCGCCGCGCATCAGGCCATGGCCCTGCCTGAAAACGCGCGCCTCTTCGATCTGCCGATCCATGAGGCCGATATGGACGCGCTCGCGGGTGCCCTCGACATTCTTTTCGACAGCCGGGAAAAAGATACCGCCGTGCTTCGGGTGCGTTCGGTGCAGGCGGGTCATCTGATCGTATTCCGGTTGCAGCGCTGTGTTGCCCCCGATGGCTCGGTTCTGGTTCTCGCCGCCTCAAATGAAATAAGCATGCCCCCCGGGTTTTGTGAGATTTTGATCGAAGCCTTCGATCTGACCCAGACCGAGGCGGATATCCTGTGCCATTTGGTGGATTGTCGCGGCGTCAATGAGATTGCCGCCGAGCGCGGGCGCTCCGTGGATACGATCCGGGCGCAAATCAAGTCGCTGCTCGCCAAGACTGAGACCCACTCACAATTAGAACTGGTGCGTCTCGCGCTCTCGATGATCGACATGACCGCTATGACCGTGCGCGCGGCACCGGGTCCACGCGTGGTCAGCCGCGGTTATGCAGCGCTTTCAGAGCGGGATTTCAAATCACTGGTCATGCCCGACGGTCGGCGCGTGGATTATCTCATCCTTGGGGCACCAAGGGGGCGGCCCGTGCTTTACCTCCCCTTAGATTTTGGGTTGGTCCGGTGGCCTGCTTCGGCCGAAGCCTGCGCCACGTTACGTGGCCTCAAAATCATCGTGCCGCTGCGCCCGGGATATGGCCTGTCGGATATGGTGGCACAGGGGGCGGATTATGATGCGGCGCTCTACGATGACACCATGCGCGTCCTGCGCGCCGAGAAGGTGACGCGCTGTCCCATCCTTTGCCTGAGTGGCGATGCCTATTACGCGGTGAAGCTGGCCCGCTTGAATCCTTTGGCCTTCAGTGGGATCGTGGCCTGCTCTGGCATGTTGCCCCTTACCCGCCGCGAACAGTTCGAGCGTATGCACAAATGGCATCGCTTCATCATGGCTGGTGCAAAGTATACACCGCATCTCTTGCCCTTCATGGTCAAGGCGGGATTTCTGCTCGCGCGCAAGATAGGCAAGCGCAACTTTCTGCACGCGGTTTATGGCAACTCGATCGCCGATGTTGCGACGATCGAAGACCCGGAAGCGTTCGAGGCGCTTGCCACCGGGTCCGAAGTCGCCCTTTCCGACAACCATTCAGCGCATGCGGCGTTCTCGCGACAGCTTGTGTCTGGCCAACTCGATGATTGGAGCGCAGACGTCGAGGCTTTGCGTGGCGAGCTGCCGCTTGTGTTCATGAACGGCGCGCAAGACCCGCAGGTGCCGCTGGCCACATTCGAGGAATTTCGCCGGGATTACCCTTGGATCGAATTCCATCTGCTTGAGGATGCGGGGCAACTGGCGTTTTTCCGGCATTGGCGCCCGGTTCTGGATCGGCTCACATTACTGCTCGCCGATTAATTGCTTGCCGATTAATCGCGGCCTTTACCCCATTTGGGGTATGACAGACTCAAGACACTCACATTAGCGTGAAGTTAAGTGATAAGGGCGGCTCGTGTGAGTGATGGCGCATCCGTTTCTGTCGCTTGTCCGCTTTCCTTTCTTAGGGGCGGATAATTTAAAAAGAGTAATTTTAGCAGGACAAAAGGCGGCCTTTACAGGCCGTCTTTTTCTTCTTGCTGCCAAAGGCGGTTATTCTGCGGCCTCGGCGTAGTCCTCCAGCGGTGGACAGGTGCAGATCAGATGTCGGTCACCATAAACATTGTCCACCCGGTTGACCGGCGGCCAATATTTATCCACCCGAAAGGCCCCCGGCGGGAAACAGCCCTGTTCGCGGCTATAGGGACGGTCCCAATCCTTGACGAGATCCTCCATCGTGTGCGGGGCGTTCTTGAGCGGGTTGTTTTCCGCGTCAATCCGACCCTCCTCGATGTCGCGGATCTCTTCGCGGATGGCCAGCATCGCGTCGCAGAACCGATCCAACTCGGCCTTGGTCTCGCTCTCGGTCGGTTCCACCATCAAGGTGCCCGCCACCGGCCAGCTCATCGTCGGCGCATGGAAACCACAGTCGATCAGCCGCTTGGCGATGTCATCCACGGTCACGCCCGCGCTCTCGGCAAAGGGGCGCACATCAAGAATGCACTCATGCGCCACCCGACCACCCCGGCCCTTGTAGAGCACCGGAAACGCCCCTTCGAGCCGCTTGGCGATGAAATTGGCGTTGAGGATCGCCACCCGCGTCGCCTGCGTCAGCCCGGCCCCACCCATCATCAGGCAATAGGCCCATGAAATCGGCAAGAGCGAGGGCGACCCAAAAGGTGCAGCACTGACCGGCCCCTGAGATCCGCCCGTTTCGGGGTGCCCCGGCAGATGCGGCACAAGATGCGCCTTGACCCCAATTGGCCCCATGCCGGGCCCGCCACCGCCATGCGGGATGCAGAACGTCTTGTGCAGGTTAAGGTGGCTCACATCGCCCCCCAAATCACCGGGGCGCGAGAGACCGACCATGGCATTCATATTGGCGCCGTCGATATAGACTTGGCCACCATGGGCGTGGGTGATCTCACAAACCTCGCGCACCGTTTCCTCGAACACACCATGGGTGGACGGATAGGTAATCATGCAGCCGGCAAGGTTATCCGCATGTTTTTCCGCCTTGGTCCGGAAATCCTCGACATCAATATCGCCATTCTCGGCGGATTTGACGACGACCACATCCCAGCCCACCATCTGCGCGCTCGCCGGATTGGTGCCATGCGCGCTGACCGGGATCAGACAGACGCGGCGATGCCCCTGCCCCTGCGCCCGGTGATAGGCGGCAATGGTCAAAAGCCCCGCATATTCCCCCTGCGCGCCAGAATTGGGCTGCATCGTAATCGCAGCATATCCGGTGATATCGCAGAGCTTGGCGCTCAGATCGTCGATCATCTCTTTGTAGCCCAGCGCCTGATCAGCGGGCACAAAGGGATGCAAAAGCGAAAACTCGCGCCAACTGACCGGCATCATCTCGGCTGCGGAATTCAGCTTCATCGTGCAGGACCCCAGCGGGATCATCGCCCGATCCAGCGCCAGATCACGATCCGCCAGCCGCCGCATATAGCGCATCATCTCGGTCTCGGCGCGGTTCATGTGGAAAATCGGATGGGTCAGATAGTCGCTCTCGCGCTGCAACACATCGGGGATGCGGTATTCGGGTGTGAAATCGGCATCCTCCATGATGATGCCAAAGGCGCGCCAGACCGATTCAATCGTCGCGGTGCGGCTGCGCTCATCGAGCGTGATCCCGATCCGTGTCTCGCCCACGCGGCGCAGGTTGATCCCTTCGCGGACCGCCGATTGCAGCACGCCGCGCTGCAAAAGACCAACATCGACCGTGATCGTGTCAAAGAAATCGCCCGGTTCCACATGGAAGCCCGCCGCCTCCAGACCCTTGGCCAGACGCACCGTCTTGCGGTGGATGCGCTGTGCGATGGCGCGCAGCCCCTTGGGGCCGTGAAAAACGGCATACATCGACGCCATGACCGCCAAAAGCGCCTGCGCGGTGCAGACATTCGACGTGGCCTTTTCGCGGCGGATATGCTGCTCGCGGGTTTGCAGACTCAGGCGATAGGCGCGGTTGCCGTGGCTGTCAATCGACACACCCACGATCCGCCCCGGCATGGCGCGTTTATAGGCATCCTTGGTCGCCATATAGGCGGCATGCGGCCCACCATAGCCCACCGGCACGCCAAAGCGCTGCGTCGAGCCAACAGCGATATCCGCGCCCATGGCACCCGGCTCTTTGAGCAGCGTCAGTGCCAGAGGATCGGCAATCACGATCCCAAGCGCACCGCGCTCGTGCAGGGCTGCAATCTCGGGGGTGAAATCGCGCAGGGTGCCATAGGTGCCGGGATACTGGAAAATCGCGGCAAAGACCTTGTCCGCCTCCAGATCATCCGGGCTGCCCACGATCACCTCGATATCCAAGGGCGCGGCGCGGGTCTGGATCACGGCGATATTCTGCGGATGACAATTCTCATCGACGAAAAACGCCTTGGCCTTGGATTTGGCCACGCGCTGCGCCATGGTCATCGCCTCTGCCGCCGCCGTCGCCTCGTCCAGAAGCGAGGCATTGGCAATCTCAAGCCCGGTCAGATCGCTGACCATGGTCTGAAAGTTCAACAGCGCCTCAAGCCGCCCTTGGCTGATTTCCGGCTGATAGGGGGTATAGGCGGTATACCACGCGGGGTTTTCAAAAATGTTCCGCTGGATCGCGGGCGGCGTCACCGTGCCGTGATAGCCCTGCCCAATGAGCGAGGTCAGGACCTTGTTCTTGGACGCGGTCTGCCACATGTGGAACTGTAGTTCCTGCTCGGACTTCGGCTTGCCGAAATCGAGCGGCTTTTCCTGACGGATGGATTTCGGCACCGTCTCGTCAATCAGGGCCTCAAGAGACCCGACGCCCAGCACCTTGAACATCTCGGTCATTTCCTCGGGTGAGGGGCCGATATGGCGGCGATTTGCGAAATCATAGGGCAGATAATCGGTCGCATTGAACGACATGGGTTTGTCCTCATCAGATCGCGCAGGTGGCATCACGCCAACCCGCGGCTTCTTTTTGGCAAAAATACTCCCGCCGGAGGCTCGAAACTCTTTGGGGGCGTCCGCGCCTCCGGCGGGCGGATTCAGGCGATATGGGCCTGATAGGCGGCCTCATCCATGTAATCATCCATCTGGCTGGGATCGGCGGGCTTGATCTTGAAGAACCAGGCATCGCCCATCGGATCTTCGTTGACCTTGCCGGGATTGTCGATCAGCGCATCGTTGACCTCGACGATCTCGCCGTCAATCGGGGCAAGGATATCCGAAGCCGCCTTGACGCTCTCGATCACCACCACCTCGTCATCCTTGCTAACCTCGGTGCCCACTTCGGGTAGGTCGACAAAGACCACATCGCCAAGTTGCTCGCTGGCGTGTTCGGTAATGCCCACGACCACGACGTCATCCTCGACGCGCAGCCATTCATGTTCTTCGGTGAATTTCATCGCTTTCCGGCTCCTGTTGCTCAGCGTTTGAAAGTTGCGGGGGTAAAGGGCAGCTTGGCCACCCGGACAGGCATGCGCTTGCCGCGCACCTCACCGTATAGCTCTGTGCCCTCGGCGGCCAAGCCCTGCGGGACATAGCCCATCGACATTGGCGACTCTATGGTCGGACCAAAGGCACCGGAGGTGACATGGCCAATGGCCTCGCCACCTTCGGCGGCGGCGAAAAGCGGTGTGCCCTCGCGCATCGGCGCGCGGCCTTCGGGGCGCAGGCCCACACGGGCGCGCGAGGCACCTTCGTGCAGTTCTTTTAAAATACGGTCCTCTCCGGGAAATCCGCCCGCGCGTGCGCCGCCTGCACGACGAACTTTCTGGATGGCCCAACTCAGGCTGGCCTCGACAGGGGTTGTGCCGGTGTCGATGTCATGGCCGTAAAGGCACAGACCCGCCTCAAGCCGCAGGCTGTCGCGCGCACCCAATCCAATCGGTGCCACATCTTCGTGGGCCAGCAGGCACCGTGCCAATGACACGGCCTGATCTTCGATCACGGAAATCTCATAGCCATCTTCGCCCGTGTATCCCGAGCGTGAAATCCACAACTCGCCAAACTCCGACGCGAAAACGCCTACGTCCATAAAGCGCATCGCAGCGACATCTGGAACTATGGCGGCCAGCACCGTCTCTGCTGCCGGCCCTTGCAGAGCCAAAAGCGCGCGGTCGGTGATTTCCTCGACCTCGACCCCCATCAGCCCGGCGCGCATATGCGCTATATCCGCAGCCTTGCAGGCCGCGTTGACCACGACGAACATGTGATCGCCCCGGTTGGCCAGCATCAGATCATCCAGAATACCGCCCGCGTCATTTGTGAACATGCCATAGCGTTGCCGCATCACACCCAGACCCAAAAGGTCTACGGGCACCAGCGCCTCCATCGCCTCGGCCACGGCGGCATACCCGCCCGGCGCGCGCAGGATCACCTGCCCCATATGGCTTACGTCGAACAGGCCCGCTTTGGCGCGGCACTGCAGGTGTTCCTTCATCACGCCCATGGGATATTGCACCGGCATGTCATAGCCTGCGAAGGGCACCATCTTGGCCCCCAACTCGCGGTGCAACGCATTCAATGGCGTTATTTGCAGATCAGACATCCGCATCCTTCCCTTTTTCATGGGTCCGGATCAACTGTCGATCAGTCCGGCACCGCCTATGCGCAAGCCCATTACAAGCTGCGCCACGATGCCCCCTCTGTCCTTTTGCCTGAGATCGCTATCCCGTCGGCGGCCCGGTCAAAGCCAGGCTCTCTCCAGAGTTTCGAGGATCGGGCAGGTCCTTGCGCCTGAGAGTTTCCGGGGCGGTTGCTCCTTCGGCACTGGCTTGCGCCAGTTCTCCCTATCCGATCTAATGTGCACGCTAGTATACAGCAGCCCTCATTTCAAGCCTGTTTGAGACAGGGAACCGTTGAAAAAATCGCGAAGAGCGCGTCGTTGTTGCAGACGAGGGCATCAAGGGTCACCTCATCCAAATGCGCGTAAAAGGCCTCGACCGCATCGACAAGCGCCACCCGCAAGCGGCAGGCCTTGGTCAAAGGACAGGTGTTGTCCACATCGGCAAAGCATTCTGCGACGGGCGTGTGCTGCTCCAACTGGCGAAACACGTCACCGACAGTGATTTGAGACATGGGACGCCCCAGACGTACCCCGCCGGTGCGCCCACGTTGGGTATAGAGAAAGCCCAGCTGCGACAGACGATTTATCACCTGCGCCAGATGGCTTTCAGAAATGTTGCAGCGCTCGGCAATCTCGGCCTTGGTGACGAGACGGTCGCTGTTGGCAGCACAAAACATCAAGAGCCGGATGGCAATATTGGTGCGTTTGGTAATCCGCATAACAGTCATTCCCCTCATTGAGTGGATCAAGTCTTGCGGTGAAACAGCCGCGCGGCCATGATCCAGATCAAGACAGGGGCAAAACAGTGATTGGGAATTCATATTTCTTTGGCTACGGCAGCCTTGTGAACCGCGCCAGCCACAGTTTTGAGGCGGCCATACCTGCGCAATTGACCGGCTGGCGGCGGATCTGGAGACACACCACTCTGCGACCGGTGGCCTATCTGACGGTGGTGCCAGACCCCGAGGCAGAGATCGACGGGCTGATTGCCCCGGTGCCCGATGCCGATTGGCCTGCACTTGACGCGCGTGAGGCGGCCTATATCCGCGCACCCGCCGCGCATCAGGTCCGCCACCCCCTGCCCCATGCCCCCGAGATCGCCGTCTATACCATTCCCGACGGGCTGCATGCGGCCCCGAGCCATGCGCATCCGATCCTGCTCAGTTATCTCGATGTGGTGGTGCAGGGCTATTTCCGCGAATTCGGCGCGGCGGGCGTGCAGCGTTTCTTTGATACGACGCAGGGCTGGGATGCCCCCCTGCTTGATGATCGCAGCGCGCCCAGATATCCCCGCCACCAACCACTCACGGCGGTCGAGCGAGCGCTGACTGACCAGCATCTTGAACGGCTTGGCGTGTCGATCCTCGCCAGAGACAGGTAACCAAGGCGCGCGCGTGAAAATCCACATCCTCTCAACCACAGCCCTCTCGCTCCTGCGTCTCAGCCGCAAGCTTTGGTTGCGCGTGACGCTGTTTGCCCTTCTGGCGATCCTGGCCTCGGGCGCAGCGATATTGCTCGAGGACCAGATCCCGAACAGTCTCAAAGCGCGCTTTACGCCAGATGCCGTCATGCCGATCCTGACGATCCTTGCTTCGGGGATGCTTGCGGTCAGTACATTCTCGCTCAATGTCATGGTCACGGCGCATAACGCCGCTGCCGGTCAAACCACGCCGCGTGTGCATGCGATCCTGCTGGCGGATACGACCACGCATACGGTTCTGGCAACTTTCATAGGCGCCTTTGTCTATGCGCTAAGTGCGATCATCCTCTTTCAAGCGGGGTTTTATCCCGAAGGGGCCAGCGTGCTCGTGTTGGTCTTTACCGTGGCGGTTGTTGTGTTGGTGGTGGTGGCGCTTTTGCGCTGGATTCACCATCTCAGCGATTTGGGCAGCATGGATGCCACTTTGTTTGCGGTCGAACAAGCGGCACGCGACAGCCTCATGCGCGACCGCAGCCTCCCCTCCCTTGGGGCGCAGCGCCTGTCCGAAGATACAGTTTTACCGGATGAGGCCCGCCCGTTGACGGCACCCCAAACAGGGTATCTGCAACTTATCGACATGCACGCCATCAGCGAGAAGCTGGGTACGGATCAAACCCGTGTCTATTTCTATGTCCGGCCCGGTGCCTATCTGGTTCGGGGCCAGACCATCGGCCATGCGAGCGGGCTGGCCGAGGATGAGCGGCGCGCCATCTGCCAGAACCTGACCATCGCCGCCACTCGCAGCTTTGAGCAGGATGCAAGCTATGGGTTGTTGGTGCTCTCGGAAACGGCCTCGCGCGCGCTATCGCCGGGGATCAACGATCCGGGCACCGCAATTGCCGTTCTTTGCCGACAGGAAAAGCTCTTGCTCGACTGGGCCTATGCCACGCATGCCGAGGATAGCCCGCGCTTTCCCCGTCTCTTCCTGCCAGAGACATCGCGCGTGGCGATGATCGACACGGCCTTTGCCAGCGTCGCCCGTGACGGCGCGGGACAGATCGAAGTGGCGTTGCGCCTGCAACAGGTTTTGGCGCGGCTCGCGTCTGTACCGGATGCCACTCTTGCCCAAGCGGCGCGGGAGATGTCGCAACATGCCCGCGAATATGCTGAAACGGCCCTTACCGTTGAGCGCGACAAGACCCGATTGCGCGCGGCGGTGCTTAGCCCCTCGCCCTGATCACCTGCAAGAGCGGCAGCACCTGCGCCATTTCCGGCCCATGCGCCTGACCGGTCAGCGCCTTGCGCAGCGGCATGAAGAGGCCCTTGCCCTTGCGTCCCGTGGCGTCTTTGACCGCTGTCGTCCACTTCCCCCAAGTTTCTGAATCATGCGGCCCCTCGGGCAAAAGCGTCATGGCTTGTGCCACAAACTCTCGGTCCTCGTCCTCGATCACCGGGTCCGCGCCATCCCGGAACAGCGCCCACCAGCCGTCAAGATCCTTGAGCGTGGTGATATTCTCGCGCGTAACCTCCCAGAATTGCGGGGCCAATGACGCAGGCACGCCAATGTCTGCGATCTTGCTTGCGACCGCCGAAAACGGCAGCGCCGCCAGATGCCGCGCAGTCAGCGGAAATAGGTCATTCTCGTCGAACTTGGTCGGTGCCGAGCCAAAGCGCTCGATATCAAAGCCCTCGATCAACTCGGCCATCTCGCTGCGCAACTCCACCGGATCAGCCGACCCCAGCCGCGCCATCAGGCTCAAAAGCGCCATCGGCTCGACGCCCCGCGCGCGCAGGTCGCGCAACGACAGCGCGCCCAGACGTTTCGACAGCGCCTCACCCTGCGGCCCTGTCAAAAGCGAGTGATGCGCGAATTGCGGCGGGGTGGCCCCCAAGGCCTCGATGATCTGAATTTGGGTGGCCGTATTGGTTACGTGATCCGAGCCGCGCACGATATGCGTGACGCCCATCTCGACATCATCCACAACAGAGGCCAACGTATAAAGAACCTGACCATCGCCACGAATAAGCACCGGATCACTGACCGAGGCCGCATCAATCGAAATATCGCCCAAAATGCCGTCGTTCCATTCAATCCGTTCTTGGATCAGTTTGAACCGCCAGACACCATTGCCCCGCTCGGCGCGCAGCTTGTCTTTATCCGCCTCACTCAGCGCCAGTGCAGCACGGTCATAGACCGGCGGGCGGCCCATGTTGAGCTGCTTCTTGCGCTTGAGATCGAGTTCAGTCGGCGTCTCGAACGCCTCATAAAAGCGCTCCATGCTGCGCAGCTTGTCCGCCGCTTCGGCGTAGCGATCCAGCCGCAGCGATTGCCGCTCGATCCGGTCCCAATGCAGGCCCAGCCACTCCAAATCCTGCTTGAGCGCGTCGACATAGGCCTCTTTCGAGCGCTCGGCATCGGTATCGTCAATCCGCAGGATAAACGTGCCCCCCGCGCGCCGGGCAATGAGATAGTTCATCAGCGCGGTGCGCAGATTGCCGACATGGATATAGCCGGTGGGCGACGGGGCAAAGCGGGTGGTGATCATGGGCGTCTCCTGACTCTGCCGCGGGCTTTGTCACAGGTGCGCGCGTTTGTCCAGATTGCGGCCCCTCGCCATGGGCGGGTGAGGCGGGCGGCTTTGCGATTTTCAAAGGGGTGCACAGGCGCGGCGGCTATCCGCAGTCGCCTGCGCAGGGAATAAAGCCTTTCGTTGCGGGCCAAACCACTCTCAATTTTCCGTGAGCACGATGCGCACTATATAGAAGCGCGCTACCCTGACGCGAGCATCAACAAACCAGGAGGAAACCATGTCCAGACCCACGCTGACCCGTCGCGCAATCCTCGGCTCTGCCGCCGCTCTGCCCCTTGCGGCGATGACCACGCCTGCCCGCGCGGCAGCCCCAATGCTTGGGGCATCCACCACGCGGTATAACCGGGTGACACTGGGCGACTTCGAGGTGACGACCTTGCTTGCTGCGACCACGGCGCGACCGGACCCACAGACGATCTTTGGCCTCAATGTCAGCGCCGAAGAATTCGCAGCCGTTTCAGCAGCCAACAATATTCCAACGGATCAGGCGCAGTTTTTCTTTACGCCCACGGTAATCAACACCGGCGCGGAACTTGTGCTTTTTGATACCGGCCTCAACCCGGATGCCATCACCAGTGCGCTTGCCGCCGCGGGATACACGCCCGATCAGGTTGATGTCGTCGTTCTTACCCATATGCACGGCGACCATATCGGCGGTCTGATGGGCGAGAGCGGGGCGACGTTTCCCAATGCCCGCTACGTGACCGCGAGCGCCGAATACGACCATTGGGCCGCTGCCGGAAACGAAGGATTTGACAGCAAGATGCGTCCCTTGGCGGAAAAGACCGAAATGATCGGTGACGGGGCAAGCGTTGCCTCTGGCATTACCGCCATGTCTGCCGCAGGGCACACGCCCGGCCATACCGCCTACATGATCGAGAGCGGCGGCAAATCGCTGGTTATCGCCGCCGATTTCGCGAACCACTATGTCTGGTCGCTCGGGTATCCCGACTGGGAGGTGACATTCGACATGGACAAAGCGCAGGCCGCCGCAACCCGACGCAAGGTTTTGGGCATGTTGGCCGCCGATAAGGTGCCGTTCATCGGCTATCATATGCCCTTCCCTGCCGTGGGCTATGTCGAGACGCGCGGCGACGGGTTCCAGTATGTGCCCGCCAGCTATCAGTTGATGCTCTGATCCGGCGCGCGGGGGCGGATTTACATTTCCGCCCCCGCGCCCCATATGCCGGGAATGACCACGCCCGACCCCGATCTTGCAAGCTTTGAGGACATGGCCCGCGCTGCGTTTGCCGCGCTGCCCCCGGCCTTTTCCCCTGCGGCGCAGAGCGTGGTTTTGATCGTCGAAGACTGGCCATCCGCAACACTGCTTCACGAGATGGGGATCGACGATCCGCTTGATCTGACTGGTCTCTACGAGGGCATCCCCCTCACCGAGAAATCGCATTTCGATCAGCCTCTTGGCCCTGATACGATCTGGATTTTCCGCGAGCCTATCCTTGAGGAATGGCGCGACAGGGGCGATATTGATCTGGCCGATCTGGTCACGCATGTGGTGGTGCATGAGCTTGCCCATCACTTCGGCTGGTCGGATGAGGATATCGCGCGCATTGACCGCTGGTGGGAGTGACCGGGGTCAAAGCGAGCACTGCGCAGAAAGCAGCCTCCGCACAGCCTATCCTGTCGCGCCCTGCCCTAGCACCTGACGACCCTGCTCAACGCGGTGCCGACCCCAAGAAAGCCATGCCGTGCAGTCTGGTTTTGAGTGACGCAAAACCAACTGAAATCACCGCCAAAATTGGCGTGACAACTTGCCTGTTCTGGAAATTCTCTTGATCAACACTCCACCCTCTGGGGGTGAAATGGTGCGGTCGAGAGGACTCGAACCTCCACGGGAGTTACCCCACAGCGACCTCAACGCTGCGCGTCTACCAATTCCGCCACGACCGCACGTGATCAGGTAGGTTCGGGCCGTATATGCAAACTCATCCGGCTTGTGAAGGGGCAAAACACATCGCCCCTTCGGTTTTTCAAACGCAGGTCTTGATATCTATTCAAGCTTGAACGTCGGCAGGGTTGCCACCGGCTGCACGGCCTCGGCGGCGCCTGTCTGCGCGCTCTGAGTATGGAACGCCGCCTTGCGCAAAAGTGCGGTGCGCCCGGTGTTTCCGGGGGCAAAAACGGGCTCTACCCCGCGCTCTACGGCCTCAACGGCGGTTTGGTACCACGCAAGCGCAAGATCAGGGCGGCGGGTCGTACCAAAGCCTTCGTTCAGGTGATGGCCCATCAACTCGCCATAGGGCTCTTCGCCCAAGGCAGTCAGCAACAGGCCAGATCCCAGCGCCACGTTCATGTTGTCGATTCGATAACCAACCGAGAGGCATATTTTGGCGGTTCCCGCCAATTGCGCCGGGGATTGCCCGGATTGCAGAACAAAACTGCGGACTTGCTGAACGACCTCATCGCGCGAATTGAGCGAGAGCGCCGCCACATGATCCCGCATCGCAGGCTCAAAGGCGCGGCACTGTTCTTCAAGTTGCGCCGCCGTGACGCCCTTTAGAGAGGCCGCCATCGTCTCGCCTTCGGCAATCGCATAGGTGCGCGCAAGGCAAAACTGTTCGTTGAGCGCGATGCGCCCATCGTTGAGCGATGCCTCGGTGACAAAACCACCGTTGGAATTGGTGATAAGGCTAACCTGATTGCAATGCGACGCAAGAGACGGCCCCTCTCCGCCAGAGGCCATCAGATTGGGCAGCGCGGCAAATCCCACGGCTGCCGGAGCCGTCTCGGCAGTTGGAGCGGAAACCTGCGCGGATTGCGGAATGGCCGCCATCACTGGCGACGGCGCCGTTGGGGCCTGCACGGGTGCTGCCGCATATGTTGGCACACCTACCGCCTCGTCTCGATAGGCCAGCAGCAGGCCGCGCGTGCCCTGACCACGTTGTGCGATCAACTGCGCTGTGGCCGCCCCGCTGCTTTGTGCCCGGTAGTACGAGCTAATAAGAAACTGCCGCTCATAATCCGCAAGATAGCCGGTTGGCGGATATCCCATATGCGCCTGAAACTGCGCGGCGGCGTCCCGCGTGTTGCGGCCACGCACACCGTCGGGGGTGCCGGCGGGAAAGCCGAAGTAATTGAGTGCCGACTGTTCTTCTCGCACTTGCTGACGTTGCACCGAGTTCACTGGTGCGGGTGCCTGATACACCCGTCGTGTTGTCGTTGTCGTCTGTTGCTTGCGTTCCCGCGCCTTTGCGCTTTCATTGACGATGATACCGCTGACTGCGCCACCAACAAGGCCACCAACAAGCCCATCCTTGAAATCCGCCTGTGCCACGCCGACCGGCAACGCGACCGAAGCCGCCAAAGCCATCATCAGAATTCGTTTTGAAAACATCGTTCATCTCCCCTAAGCAGGTGCAAAACTTAATAAGACAACCTACCACAAGTTTCCCTCATACGTGAACAGAGTCAAACCTTGCGCCTCAAAACCCCCTTCGCCATCGACCGATCCGGCGTGGAATGGCATATCTCGACCGATCTTGTCCCCTATCCCGAGGCGGTAGCGGCAATGGAGGAGCGCGTAGCGCGAATCGCCGAAGGCAGCGCCGCCGAGGCAATCTGGATGTTGGAGCACCCGCCGCTTTACACCGCTGGCACCTCGGCCAAACCGGCGGATTTGACCGATCCTGACCGTTTCCCGGTATATGAGGCGAAACGCGGTGGGCAGTACACCTATCATGGTCCCGGTCAGCGTGTCGTCTACATCATGCTGGATGTGGGCAAGCGCGGGCGCGATGTGCGGTGCTTTGTGCGCCAGCTGGAAAAGTGGGTGATTGCAACACTCGCCGAATTCAACGTCACCGGCGAAATCCGCGCAGGTCGCGTTGGTGTTTGGGTGACGCGCCCCGATAAACCACTGACCGCAACGGGCCAACAAGCCGAGGATAAGGTCGCTGCCATCGGCATACGCCTGCGCAAATGGATCAGCTTTCACGGCATCTCGATCAATGTAGAGCCGGATTTGGAGCATTTCTCGGGCATCGTGCCCTGCGGCATTTCAGAGCATGGGGTGACCAGCCTCGTGGATCTTGGCCTACCTGTCAGCATGGATGACCTTGATGTCGCCCTGCGCCGATGCTTTTCAAAGGCATTTGACTGAGGCAAACCGCCGCCTGCACCAAAGTTGGAGGTTGCAAGCCGGGGCAGTCGGGCTATGGTTACATCCGGAATGCAACCAACCCTAATGAGGTAGCTCATGAAGACCCTTCTCGCCGCGTCTGCCACTCTTGTGGCTCTTTCCTTTCCCGCTTTTGCCGCAGGCGACGCCGCCAAAGGCGAAAAAGAATTCAACAAATGCAAAGCCTGCCACATGATCGCCTCGGAGAGCGAGACCATCGTGAAGGGTGGCAAGACCGGCCCGAACCTTTATGGCGTGATCGGCCGTACAGCAGGCAGCGTAGAAGGTTTCAGCTATTCCGATGGCCTGGCCGCAAAAGGCGCTGAAGGTTTGGTATGGGACGAAGCGGAATTGGCCGCATACGTGGCTGACCCCAATGAATATCTTGGCAGCCGCTCGAAGATGACCTTCAAGCTGGCCAAAGGTGCCGAGGACGTGGCGGCCTATCTCGCGACCTTCTCGCAGTAAGCGATCCAAAAGCCGCAAGGCAGATAGCCCCGTGCAAAACAGCGCGGGGCTTTTTCATGCGCAGTTCAGGCAAATCGCGCGCGCGTTTTGTTGGCCAGTGCCACCAACGACAACATCACCGGCACCTCGACCAACACGCCCACCACCGTCGCCAATGCCGCGCCCGAGTTTAGGCCAAAGAGCGAAATCGCCACAGCGACCGCGAGTTCAAAGAAATTCGACGTGCCGATCAGCGCACAGGGGGCTGCGATCCGGTGTGGCACCTTGAGCAGCCATGCCGCCGCATAGGCCAGCGCAAAGATGCCATAGCTTTGCAGGATGATGGGCACCGCAATCAACCCGATCACCATGGGCCGCTCGACAATGACCCGGCCTTGAAGGCCAAAAAGGATCATCACCGTCGCGATCAGCCCAAGGATCGACCAGGGTTTCACCCGCGCCTGAAACGCCGCAATCCGCACCTCTGACCCCAGCCTGCGCCGCGTGAGCAACCCCGCCACCAGCGGCAGCGCCACAAACAGAAGGACCGATAAAACCAGCGTTTCCCACGGCACGACGATATCCGTGACGCCCAACAGAAACGCCACGAGCGGCGCAAAGGCAAAGACCATGACCACATCGTTGACCGAGACCTGCAACAGCGTATAGCTCTCGTCGCCCTTGGTCAGCTGCGACCAGACAAAGACCATCGCCGTGCAGGGGGCCGCCCCCAAAAGGATCAGCCCGGCGATATATTGCTGCGCATCGGCGGGGGCGATCAGATCGGCAAAGACACCTTCAAAGAACAGCACCGCCAAAGCCGCCATGCTAAAGGGCTTGATCAGCCAGTTCACCACCAGTGTGATTGCCAGTCCCTTGGGTTGGCGCGCCACTTGCCCAAGGCTTGACGGGTCGACACCGATCATCATCGGATAGACCATGGCCCAGATCAGCGCCGCCACGATCAGATTGACCCGCGCCACCTCTGCCGCCGCAATCGCCGCGATAAGGCCCGGCGCGATCAGGCCTAGGATGACGCCCGCCGCCATTGCCAATCCAACCCAGACAGTCAGATAGCGCTCAAACCCGCTCATGCCTCTGCCCTTTCCTGTGGGGTCAACTTTCCGGCGGCCAGCGCCGACAGCGCGACCATCGCTGTGGCAATGCCCAGCATCAAGGGTAACCCCCCCAATTGATAGGTCAGCCCCGAGAGCAGCGTGCCCAAGAGGCGCCCACTGGCATTGGCCATGTAATAGAACCCTACATCCATTGTCACCCGTTCCGCACGGGTAAAGGCAAGGATGAGATAGGAATGCAATGCCGAATTCACTGCAAAAATAGCGCCGAAGACCAGCAAGCCCGCCACAAGTGCACCTGTGAGCCAAGCCTGCGCCCCCCCCGCCAGCAGCGCCAGTGCAGTCAAAACCGCTGGCACCAGACAGAGCGCAATGGCCCAGCCCCGCGCCGCCGCGATCAAGGCCGCCTCGGGCCGCGATTGGGCGCGCAGAATTTTGGGGGCCGAGGCCTGCACCGCGCCATAAAGGATGATCCAGCCTGCCATGAACGTGCCGATAAGGAAAAAGGCTGCGCGATTGCCAGCCTCGGACCCATCCGACAAGACGCCATAGAAATAGATCGGGATGCCCACCACAAACCACACATCACGCGCGCCAAAAAGAAACACGCGCGCCGCGCTCAGCCAGTTCACATTGGCGGATTTCGAGAAGACTTCCGAGAATTTCGCGCCCTTGCGCCCGCGTGGCAGGCCCGGCGGCATGGCCCAGGCCACGGCCACAAGGATTGCTGCCAACACGCCCGCCATGGCCCAGACCGCGCCCACGAACCCAATCCCCGCCAAAAGCGCAGCCCCCAAGAGAAAGCCAAGGCCCTTGACCGCATTCTTGGACCCGGTGAGCACCGCCACCCAGCGAAAAAGCCCGCCCTCCTCGGAAGGGGCCAGCAACTTGACGGCGGATTTCGACGACATCTTGGCCAGATCCTTGGCCACGCCAGAGACCCCTTGAACGCCCATCACGAAAGCCACCGAGAGCGCGATGCTCCATGTCGGATCAAGTTGCGCCAGCGCAATCAACGCCACCACTTGTAGGCTTAGCCCGGCATAAAGCGTGGCCGTCAGCCCAAACCGAGCGGCAATCCAGCCCGCCGATAGGTTCGTCACCATGCCTGCGACTTCGTAAAGAACAAAGAGATAAGCCAGTTGCACCGGGCTGAAGCCCAGCGTGTGAAAATGCAAAAGCACCAGCATCCGAAGCGCGCCGTCGCTGAGCATGAAGGCCCAATAGGCGGCTGTGACGGCGATATAAGCGCTTAATCCCTCAGGTCTTGCGGTCACAGGCTGTCCCCGACCATGCAGGCCACATCGACCAACCGATGCGCATAGCCCATCTCGTTGTCATACCAGACATAGACCTTCACCTGCGTGCCATTGACCACCATCGTAGAGGGGGCATCAACGATACCAGAGCGGGTGTCATTGGTGTAATCCGCGCTGACAAGCGGGCGGGTTTCACAACCCAGAATACCCGCAAGCGGGCCCTCAGAGGCTGCCTGAAACAACGCGTTGACCTCCTCCACCGTGGTCTCGCGCTCCATTTCAAACACACAATCGGTGATCGACGCATTCAGCAGTGGCACGCGCACGGCATGGCCGTTCAAACGCCCCTTGAGTTCAGGATAGATCAGGGTGATCGCCGTGGCGCTGCCCGTGGTCGTCGGGATCAGAGAGTTGAGCGCAGAGCGCGCGCGGCGCAGGTCCTTGGCGGGGCGATCCACGATGGTCTGTGTATTGGTCACGTCATGGATCGTGGTGATCGACCCGTGCTTGATGCCAATGCTCTCGTGCAGCACCTTGACCACCGGAGCAAGGCAATTGGTGGTGCAGCTTGCCGCCGTCACGATGCGGTGTCGTGCAGGCTCATAAACCGCGTGATTGACGCCGTAAACGATATTGGCGGCATCGCCATCCTTGACCGGGGCCGAGACCACGACCTTTTTGATACCTGCGTCAAAATAGGGGGCAAGTTTGGCCTCGGTCTTGAAAACGCCGGTGCAGTCGATCACCACGTCAACGCCCGCCAAGGGCAGGTTGCTCAGGTCTCGCGCGCCGATAAACGGCAGGCGCAGGCCGTCGATGATCACCGCGCCCTCGTCATGGTCAAAACTGGCGTCCCAACGCCCATGCACCGTGTCGAATTCCAGCAGGTGGGCGTGCATGGCGGCATCGCCCACCGCGTCATTGATCCAGGCGATCTTGGCCCCCCGCGCGATCAGCGGCTTGAGGATCAGCTTGCCGATCCTCCCCAGACCGTTGATGGCATAGACGGTCATGTGCCCTGCCCCACATCCTGCCGCGCGATGTCATCGACCGCGGCTTGCAGGCTGACGCGGTCCAAGGTCGAAATCGGCAACGCCGCAAAGGCCGTGATCCGGTTGCGGAGCGCGCCGTAAGCCTGTTGAAACGCCAGGCTTTTCTGTGCCTCCGTGCCTTCGACCTTGACCGGATCGGGCATGCCCCAATGGGCGCTGACCGGCTGGCCTTCCCAGGCCGGGCATTCCTCATTTGCGGCCGTGTCACAGACGGTAAAGACAAAGTCGAGCGCGGGGGCATCGGGACCGGTGAATTCTGACACATTCTTGGCGCGCAGCGGCGTCACGTCATGGCCCTTGGCGCGCAAGACCTCCAGAGCGAAGGGATTAAGCTCGGAATAGGGGCGCGTGCCGGCGGAAAAAACAGTAAAGCGGTCGCCCGCCAGATCGCGCAGGATGGTTTCGGCAAAGATCGAGCGGGCGGAATTGCCAACGCAGATGAAAAGCACGGAGTATGTGCGGTGGGCCATATCGGGGCCTCCTTTGAGGGTGGGAAAGGGGGCGCAGATGTCAGGTCGCCCGCGACAGCAATCGTTGAACAGGTAATCAAAGGTGCGTCGCACCTCTGTCATGTCGATGGAATATCTGAGCGAGGTGCCCGCCCGTTCTTGGCGCACCAACCCCGCCTGCATCAGCGCCGCAAGATAGGCAGAGAGGGTCGAGGGTTTGAGGTGCAGAATCTCGGCCAATTCACCCGCCGGGATACGGTCTGGGTAGCGGCGCATGAGCAGCCGAAAGATCGCCAGCCGCTGCGGGTGACCAAGGGTTGCGAGGCGGATGGGGGCTAATGTTTCCATTTTTCTGGAATATAAGAAATATAGAGAATATCAAGTGAAGGTTTTGTGACGAGGGTCGGGACTGGCACCCCCCGTAGGGTGCGCATTCATTGCGCACCGTGGGGCAGGCGGCTGGGGTGCATTGGTGCGCAATGAATGCGCACCCTACGGCGGGTTATTTGGAAATCGAATAGATGAAATGATGTTGACGCGACCAGTTGATGCTGGTTTCTATTTTTACGAGAGTGAGTGCAACGGTAGCGCGGATTGAGTGTAGCGAATGACGTCCGGACAGACCGAAGGCAAAAGAGGGCGACTGTCGGCGTCGATGCCAGAACCTTCGGCTCCGCGCTCGGACAGGCCGTCTGGCTGGTGACCATGGACAAGCGCTATCGCGACCGTCCGATACGCGAGATTGAGGCGCTGGTCGCCACCCCGATCCTTCTGCGACAGTTCAAGATCTATTCGAAAGGCAAATCGCCGGTTGCGTTCCTGACCTGGGCCAGCGCGTCGGACGCGGTCACGGCCAAGGTCGAGGCGCGCGCCGCCGGCGCTGGAGGACTGGCGGTCGGGCGCGAGCCTCGTGGTGGTCGATGTGGTGTCGCCCTTTGAGGAGGCAGAGGGGGTGCAGAGGTTCATGAACGCGCTGCCAAAAAAAAGTGAATGAACCTAGCGGAGCAGAAGATCCAGGGCAAACAGTGGTGGGAAAAAAAAGAAATCATAGAATCCCCGTGCTGATCAGGCGCGGCACCTGGGGGTCCTTGATCGTTCAACTCTTGGTTGTTGCCATTATGAGCAACTGGCTTTTTAGCGATCACCCGGTTCACCAGCGTTTTTTCTACGGGAATATATTGGTCATACTCTACCTCATTCACAACATTATCAGGGACTTGGTGGCTTTACGAAAGGGGGGAAAGGATGAGTGACGAAAACGAAAGCCAGCCGTAGGGTGCGCATTCATTGCGCACCGTGGCGCGGATAGCTGCCGGTGATAGGTGCGCAATGAATGCGCACCCTACGGGGCGGCAGTATCAAGGCAATAACAATTAAAACGGGATGGCGTTCTCCACGCTGGATTCAAAATCAGCTTTAAAGCGACGCTCATTTATTGCATCACCATTAATCTTAACGTGACTATGGTCGCTTGACAGGTGCTTGACGGAAATTTCCAAATCGCAATAAGCGTCAGTCTTCAGAATATCACTTATTGCATTATCGACCGATGTGTTGAAATAACTGCGAATGAATACTTCCACCGTTTTTGCCCCAATTTTTGTCCATCTGAATGTTTCTGCCCTTTCTCTAGGGTCGTTAATTATCCGATTATTAGAAGCACGAGCGGCAACGGAAACTAATTTTCTGTCGAGCCGCTCTAAGCGTTGAAGAATTATATCCCCAACTGGAAGTTCTTTGCTCTCAACCTCTGGAATCTGAAATGGCCCAAGTTGTCCAATGAAACTATTTTCCTTGGAATGCTCTGATGATTTCTCTAATGCTGCAACCAACTCTATGCGAAAGGCTTCCATTTTTGGATGCCTGAGGTCCCGGGGATACCCAATATAACGGTTTGGACCCGTATCAAAAGGATACTGGGTCATATCATCCTTTATTATGACGGTGGGTTTCTGAGTCGCCATTCTAATTCCTAACTCGAAGAATACGTTAGGATTGCGGCCACTTACGTCGCAAATCACGATGTCATCGTTGTAAATATTCTGCAGTATTTCTTTATGGATCAAATTTGATTCAAAAGTATCGCTAACTAAGCGTGCTGAAAAGCCAGCGTCCTTCGCCGCGACCTCGACTATGTTAAGAACATCTTTCCAATGTGAGGTTGGCAGCCCATCACATTCCGATATTGGCATAACAATGCCACATACCTTCTTAGTTTCAGACATAAAATTCCCCGCAACCTAGAACAAGCAAATTCATGAATTAAACTTAACAATCAAATCTGTATTTTAGACAACACAAAATAGTTAACATCTTACATCACACAATCATTGTCTAATGACCGGCCAGCCGTAGGGTGCGCATTCATTGCGCACCGTGGCGCGCATTGGTGCCAGTGATAGGTGCGCAATGAATGCGCACCCTACGCGGTGTGACAGGCCCCGGGTCGGGCCCGGGGCTTCACAGGATTACCTTACGAACTTCTTGTGCTTTACCCGCTTCGGCTCGAGCGCATCCGGGCCCAACCGCCGCTTCTTGTCTTCCTCATAAGCCGAGAAATCGCCCTCGAACCATTCGACATGCGCATCCCCCTCAAAGGCCAGAATATGCGTGCAGATGCGGTCGAGGAAGAACCGGTCGTGCGAGATGACCACGGCGCAGCCTGCGAAATCCATCAGCGCATCTTCCAGCGCGCGCAGGGTTTCGACGTCGAGATCGTTGGTCGGTTCGTCAAGGAGCAGCACATTGCCGCCTTCTTTCAGGAGCCGCGCCATATGCACGCGGTTGCGCTCGCCCCCCGAAAGCAACGACACTTTCTTTTGCTGGTCGCCGCCCTTGAAGTTGAACGCCCCGCAATAGGCACGGCTGTTGATCTGGGCGTCGCCCAACACAATCACCTCGGCCCCGCCCGAGATGGCCTCCCAAACGTTATCCTCGGGCTTAAGATCATCGCGCGACTGGTCGACATAAGAGAGCTGCACCGTATCGCCCAGCTCAATCTTGCCCTCGTCGGGCTGTTCCTGCCCGGTCAGCATCTTGAAGAGTGTGGATTTGCCCGCACCGTTGGGGCCGATCACACCGACAATGCCGCCGGGCGGCAGCGAAAAGCTGAGATCCTCGATCAGGAGCTTGTCGCCCATGTGTTTTTTCAGCCCCTCAACCTCGATCACCTTGTTGCCAAGGCGCTGACCATTGGGGATGACGATCTGGGCACGGCTGATGCGCTCGCGCTCGGATTGACCGGCCAGCTCGTTATAGGCGTTGATCCGGGCCTTTTGCTTGGCTTGCCGCGCCTTGGCACCTTGGCGCATCCATTCGAGTTCGCGCTCCAGCGTCTTTTGCTTGGATTTATCCTCGCGCGCCTCTTGCAACAGGCGCTTGGCCTTTTGCTCGAGCCAGGCGGAATAATTGCCCTCATAGGGGATGCCCCGGCCCCGGTCCAACTCGAGAATCCAGCTGGTGATGTCATCAAGGAAATAGCGATCGTGGGTAACGATCAGGATCGTGCCCTTGTAGGCGATAAGGTGCTGTTGCAGCCAGGCGATGGTTTCTGCGTCAAGGTGGTTGGTCGGTTCGTCAAGCAGCAGCATGTCGGGCGCTTCGAGCAAGAGTTTGCAAAGCGCCACGCGGCGGCGTTCACCGCCCGAGAGGGACGCAACGGATGCATCATCGGGCGGGCAGCGCAGCGCCTCCATCGAGATATCGACCTGACTGTCGAGATCCCAGAGGTTCTGGCTGTCGATCTCGTCCTGCAACTGCGCCATCTCGTCGGCGGTCTCGTCGCTATAGTTCATCGCCAATTCGTTGAAACGGTCGAGCTTGGCCTTCTTCTCGGCCACGCCCAGCATCACATTGCCGCGCACATCAAGACTGTCGTCGAGATGCGGTTCCTGCGGCAGATAACCGACGCGCGCGCCCTCGGCGGCCCAAGCCTCGCCGGTGAAATCCTTGTCCATCCCGGCCATGATGCGCATCAGGGTGGATTTCCCCGAGCCGTTCACGCCCACAACGCCGATTTTCACCCCTGGCAGAAAGTTGAGGTGGATGTTCTCAAAGCATTTCTTGCCGCCGGGATAGGCCTTGGAGACGCCCTGCATGTGATAGACATATTGATACGCTGCCATGATGTGCCGCTCCGTTCCGCTTGGGTGAGTTCTAATTCAGCCCGCGTGATACCCGGATGGGCCTGCGGGGGCAATGGTCTGCGCATCTGCGGATCACAGGGCACCCCGGATTTCGCTTTACACCGCCCGCGCCGCTGGCAATGAAAGGGCGATGACACATGCCCTGCCCCATTCCCGCCCCGGTCAGGTGATCGGCCTTTTGGGTGGATCGTTCGATCCGCCGCATGCGGGGCATCTGCATATCAGCCGCGAGGCGCTGCGGCGGTTCGGGCTTGACCGGCTGTGGTGGCTGGTCAGCCCCGGCAACCCGCTCAAGGCGCATGGCCCCGCGCCGCTTGCGCAGCGCCTGGCGGCGGCGCAGGCGCTGGTGGATCATCCGCGTATCGACGTGACCGATATTGAGGCGTGGACCGGCACGCGCCATACCGCTGCCACGCTGCGCGCACTGCGCAGGATTTGCCCCGGTGTGCGGTTTGTCTGGCTGATGGGGGCGGATAACCTGGCGCAATTCCATCTTTGGCAAGATTGGCGCGAGATTCTGGATACGGTGCCGGTGGGGGTGCTGGCGCGGCCCGGTCAGCGCATTTCGGCGCGGCTGTCACCCGCCGCACGCATCTATGCCCACGCCCGCCTGCCCGATTATGACAGTCAGGCATTGGGGCGGCGCGACGCGCCGGCGTGGTGCTTTGTCAATGTGCCGATGATGGATATTTCCTCGACCCGGCTCAGAGAGGCGGGCAGTTGGACAGGGGCGCAAAAGTGAGCGCGCGGCGGGCAAATCGTGATTGCGTGCAAGACTGGCCTAAGGTTAACTCTGCGTCATGAGCACAGGCATTTCACGGCGGTATTTCCTGGGCACGGCGCTGGCGGCGCTCGGCAGTTCGGCTATGGCTGGCGCGCCTGCGGTATCGCTCAGGCCGGTGGCGCGGCCCGACGGGGGGGCACGGCGCGCCGTGCAGCGCGCCCCAGCCGCTGAGGCGCTGATTTCTCAGGCCAATCTATCGGGCCGGGTGGGCTATGCAGTGGCCGATGCGCGCACGGGGCAATTGCTTGAGTCGGGCGATGCTACAACCGGCCTGCCGCCCGCGAGTGTCACCAAGGCGGTGACCGCGCTCTATGCGCTTGACGCCTTGGGGCCGGAGCATCGCTTTGGCACGCGACTGATCGCGACCGGGCCGATTTCGGGCGGTGTGCTGAATGGCGATCTGATCCTTGCAGGCGGCGGAGATCCGACGCTCGAGACCGATGGGCTGGCCAGCCTTGCGGCCAATCTGGCCAAGACCGGGCTGCGCGAGGTGCGCGGGAGGCTCCTTGTCTGGGGTGGGGCAGTGCCATTTACCCGCGCCATCGACGAAACACAGCCAGAGCATGCGGGCTACAACCCGGCTCTTTCGGGCCTCAACCTCAATTACAACCGCGTGCATTTCGAGTGGAGGCGCGCGAATGGCAAATATGCCATCACCATGGATGCAAGGTCAGACCGCTATCGCCCCGATGTGACCATGGCGCGGATGCGAATCGTGGATCGCAACGTGCCGGTCTATAGCTACAAGGACGCGGGCAGCTATGACGATTGGACCGTGGCGCTGGGCGCGCTGGGCACGGGCGGCGCGCGCTGGTTGCCGGTGCGCAAACCCGAGCTTTACGCGGGCGAGGTTTTTGCCACCTTTGCGCGGTCCCAAGGGATCAAGACCGGCGCGCCGCAGGTCATCGACCGCCTGCCCGGCGGCACCGCGATTGTAACCCATGCCAGCGCGCCACTTGCCACCATCCTGCGCGACATGCTGAAATTCTCGACCAATCTCACGGCGGAAATGGTGGGGCTGGCCGCCTCGGCCAAGCGACGCGGGGCGGTGGTGGCGCTGGATCAATCGGCGCAGGATATGAATGCTTGGGCGGCGCAGGCGCTGGGCATGACCGGCGCGGCGCTGAGGGATCATTCAGGCCTCAGCGACCGCTCGCGCCTGTCGGCAGCGGCGATGGCGCAGGCCTTGGCGCGGGCACATCGTGCGGGGCTTTTGCGGCCGCTTTTGCGCACGGTCGAATTGCGCGATGCGCAGGGGCGCCCCAATCGCAACCATCCGCTAAAAGTGGCGGCCAAGACCGGAACGCTGCATTTCGTGAGTGCGCTGGCGGGCTATGTGACGACGCCGCAAGGGGCCGATCTGGCCTTTGCGATTTTCACCGCAAGCGACAGTCTGCGCGCGCGCATCGACCCCTCGCAGGATGACAGCCCGCCCGGTGCGCGAAGCTGGAACTCGCGCTCAAAGCAGTTGCAACAGTCCTTGATCGAGCGATGGGGCGCGGTTTACGGGGGCTGAGGCCGCTATTTCCGTGCGGTTGGATCGCGACGTTTGTCAGCGTGAAGCGCGCGGCCCCGTTGCACCCCGTCCCGCGGACCCAAAGTGTCGAGCCAGCGCGCGAAATGCGGTTTATCCTCTAGCGTTTGTTGCTGCCCCTCCCACAGTGAACACCACCCCCAGAGCGCCATATCGGCGATGGAATAGAAATCGCCCGCGACAAATTCGGACTGCGCCAATTGCCGGTCGAGCACGCCGTAGAGGCGGCCCACCTCAGAGCGGTAGCGATCCTTGGCATAGGGGATGTCTTGGGGTGCGTATTTGAGGAAATGATGCGCTTGGCCTGCCATGGGGCCAACACCGCCCATCTGCCACATGAGCCATTGATCAACCGCGATATGATCGCGCGCGGTATTGCCATAGAACTGCCCGGTCTTGCGCGCCAGATATTGCAGGATCGCCCCGGATTCAAAGATGTGGATCGACGCGCCATCCGGCCCCTCGGGGTCGGTGATGGCGGGGATGCGGTTGTTGGGCGAGATTTTCAGATAGTCGGGGGCGTGTTGATCGCCTGCGCCAATGTCGATCAGGTGGCAGCGATAGGGCAGGCCCATTTCTTCGAGGGCGATGGATATTTTCCAGCCATTCGGTGTGGGCCAATAATAGAGATCAATCGGGGCGGGCATGGGGCAGGCTCCTGAGCATGGGTCGCGCTCAGAATGACGGTTTACGGCCCATTGGCAAGGGCAGGCGTAGCTCTGGCAGGGTCAAGAGGCGCGACCAACGCGGCTCGGGTACGCAAGGCAGCGCCGCCCGGAATGCGCAGAGCGGCAGATCAGGGCCCCGGCGCAGAAGGCTGCTGTAGAGCGTAAAGACACCGGGGCGCGTGTAGGGCGACCAGTGGCAGATGCGCGCGGCGGGCGGTGCGATGGCAAAGCCCAGACGCGCCAGCACTGCAAGCGTGCCGGGATGATCCATTTGAAGGTTGAGCACATTGGGTCCAGCGGGCAGCGCCAGCCCAAGGCTGCGGTCGCCGCGCCGGGGGGCCGGGATCAGGCATTCGAGGAGGAAATCGTAAAAATCATTCTCACGGCTGGTGATATTGATCAGCTCGACGCCGCGTCCCGCCGGGGTATCGAGCGCTGCGGCGGCGCGCTGACCGAATTCGGCACCGGCCAAAAGGATCAGCCGGCGCAGGGCGCCCTTGGGCAGATGTGCCAGCGCCGAAAGAACCACGCGCGCGCCCAGCGAATGCGCGACCGCGTGGATCGGGCGATCCGGGCAGACAGCCCGAATCATGGTGATCAATTGCGCCAATTGCGCCCCCGCCTTGGCCGCCTCGGCATAGGCGCGCCAGATGTTGCCGCGCGCAGGCCAGCCAAAGGCGATGCCAAGCCCCTCATCTGCTGCGCCGGTGCCAAAGCCAAGCCCGGCGGGCCAACTGCGCACCTTGAAACACCTGCGTTCCGGCGCGAGAGAGAAAATGTGATCATGCGGACATTCGGTGGCATGGTGGGGCGCGTATTTGAACCCGTGGACCATCAGGATCACGGGCCCCCTGCCCCGCAACAGGCCGGGAAGCGCCAGCGCCGGATCACCGGCCCCGTCATGCAGCACCGGGCCGGTTGGCCCCGTATTCACATGGATCAGCGGCATGTCCCTCACCCCACCAGATGTTGTGGTTGAGAGCTACGCGGTGCAGACGTCGCTTTGGTGACGCTTGCGTGAAACCTGCGTGACAGAGTTGACGATCCGCGCGCGCGGGAGTAAGTCGCAACCGTGGCGATTTGTTACCGGATTGCGGGCCACGTTAAACAAACCGCTAAAAGGTCAGGATGAAAGGCCCCTTTCGCTTGACCGCGTCGGGGCTTTTTTCGTGGGCAGGCGGCCCGGAGGTTGGATATGAGCGAGACTTGGCAAAAACGGACCAAACTGGTGCATGGCGGCACGCGGCGCAGCCAGTATAACGAAGTGAGCGAGGCGATTTTCCTCACCCAAGGGTTTGTCTATGACAGCGCCGAGGCGGCAGAGGCGCGGTTCATCAAGGCGGGCGCGGATGAGTTCATCTATGCCCGCTATGGCAACCCCACCGTCGCGATGTTCGAGGACCGGATTGCCGCTCTTGAGGGGGCCGAGGATGCCTTTGCCACAGCAAGCGGCATGGCGGCAGTGTCGGGGGCGCTGACATCCCTGCTGCGGGCGGGGGATCACGTGGTCTCGGCGCGGGCGCTCTTTGGCTCTTGTCTTTACGTGCTCGAAGAAATCCTGACCCGGTTCGGGGTCGAGGTGACATTCGTCGATGGCACCGATCTGGAGCAGTGGCGTGCGGCGATCCGGCCCGGCACCAAGGCCGTCTTCTTTGAGACGATTTCAAACCCGACGCTCGACGTGGTCGATATTCGCAGCGTGGCAGAGTTGGCGCATGCAGCGGGGGCGCTCGTGCTGGTGGATAATGTGTTTGCCACACCGGTATTTTCGCGCGCGATTGAACAGGGCGCGGATGTGGTGATCTATTCGGCGACCAAACATATCGACGGCCAAGGCCGCACGCTGGGCGGGGTTATCCTTGGCACGCGCGATTTCATCCGTGGCACCGTTGAACCCTATATGAAACATACCGGCGGCTCGATGTCGCCCTTTACCGCTTGGGTCATGCTCAAGGGGCTTGAGACCATTGATCTGCGGGTGCGGGCGCAGACTGCGAGTGCGCAGGCGATTGCCGAGGCGTTGCACGGCGATGCGCGGCTGGCGCGGGTGATTTATCCGGGGCTGAGCAGCCATCCGCAGCACGATCTGGTGCGCGCGCAGATGGGCGAAGGTGGCACGGTTCTGGCGCTCGATCTCAAGGGCGGCCAAGAGGCGGCGTTCCGCTTTCTCAATGCGCTGGAAATTGTGGTGATCTCGAACAATCTGGGGGATGCGAAATCCATCGTGACCCATCCCGCCACCACCACCCATCAACGCCTGCCCGCCGCGCAGAAGGCGGCGCTTGGCATCACGCCGGGGCTGGTGCGGCTGAGCGTGGGGCTGGAGGATTGCGGCGACCTGATCCGCGACATTCAGAACGCGCTGGAGGCAGCATTCTGAGGCTGAGAGGTTTTTCAGTAATTTCCGGGGTTTGAATGATCCGCTTTGCCGCATTTGACGTAAATCCCTACGATAATGGCAATTCCTGCGGAAACCCTGTATGTAAGGGTTTGGCAGAGCGGATAGGGAAGTTTTGCGATGAATGTGCATCCGTCTGAGATGAAGCCTGCACCGGACCGGGACGAGGCCAAAGAAGCGCTGGCGCTGCTGCGGTCTTGGGCGCGCGCCGCGTCGCCAGAAGAAGTGGCCGATCTTGATCCGGCGATTGCGCGGCTTTTGCCCTCGGGCGAGGTGGCGAATTATCCGCTGCTGGCGCGGGAATATCCCGAGAGCTTTGCGACGAGTGCCGCCTATCTGGCAAGCCTGCCCGATCTGCAGAATGGTCCCGCATCGCTTATTCGGGGCACGCGGCAACAGTTGCAGCATGTGGGCATTTCCAATTTCCGTCTGCCGATCCGCTATCATACCCGTGAGAATGGCGATCTGACGCTTGAGACCTCGGTCACGGGCACGGTCAGTCTTGATGCGGGCAAGAAGGGCATCAACATGTCCCGGATCATGCGCAGCTTTTACAAGCACGCGGAAAAGACATTCAGCGCCGATGTGATGGAGGCCGCACTTTCGGATTACATCACCGACCTCGACTCGGTCGATGCGCGGTTGCAGATGCGTCTGTCTTATCCGGCGCGGGTGCGGTCGCTGCGGTCGGGGCTGGAAGGCTACCAATATTATGACATTGCGATGGAGTTGGTGAAGAACGCCGGCGTCACGCGCAAGTTCATGCATCTCGATTACGTCTATTCGTCAACCTGCCCCTGTTCGCTGGAATTGAGCGAACATGCACGGTCCGCGCGCGGACAACTGGCCACACCGCATTCGCAGCGCTCTGTTGCGCGGATTTCGGTGGAACTGGTCGAGGACGATTGCCTGTGGTTCGAGGACCTGATCGAACTGGCGCGGCGCGCGGTGCCCACCGAGACGCAAGTCATGGTTAAGCGCGAGGATGAACAGGCCTTTGCTGAGTTGAACGCCGCCAACCCGATCTTTGTCGAGGATGCCGCGCGGCTTTTTTGCGAGCAGCTGCTGGCCGACCCGCGCATTGGTGATTTTCGCGTCGTGGCCAGCCATCAAGAAAGCCTGCACAGCCATGACGCGGTCAGCGTTTTGACTGAAGGAGAGACCTTTGCGGCGCAGAGCCTTGATCCCCGGTTGTTCCAGACCCTGATTCATGGGCGCTAAGCCCGGAAAATCGGCAAAATGGCCAAATATTAAGCAGAAATCCGCGTAACGCTGCGAAAGTCGTTTGACCTATGGTCAAATTGCTGCAACGCAGCGTGGCGCGCGTTATATTCTTGTGATCCGCTTGCGTTAAACGTAAGCGCGCACCTGCTGAAAAGGACGAACTCATGCTTTCACCCGAAATTCCGCTGAAACTGTCCGCCGCCGGAATCCGGTTGACCGGATTTATGGTCGAAAACCAGTTGCGCGTGGCGCAGGTTTATTGCGAGGCGTTTCTGAAAACAGGGATATGGTCGCGCAGCCTGACGGCAAAGGCGGCTGTGCCGGCGACGCCAGTCAAGACGAAGGCGGCCCCGAAGCCGAAGGTGGCGGATGCCAACGCCAAACCGCGCCGTGCCGCGCGCGCCGCTGTGGCCCCGGTCGCCCCGGCCACACCGGCCAAAACTGCTGCCCCGGTGACACCCCCCGTGCAGCAGGCCGCAGCACCTGCGGCCCCTGCCGTTGCTGCAAAACCCGCCCCGCTGACCGAGGTGAAGCCTGCCGTGCAACCGGTGCCGATGGCCGCGCCCAAGCCCGCACCCGTGGCTGAGGCGGCCCCCGCACCAAAGCCGGTAGCACCCGCGACAAGCGCGGCACCAACCGCGGCACAGACCACTTCGCAACCCACTGCGCGTGTGATCCCGGTTGACGCTGGCGCGCCCAAGCGTCAGCCTTCACCGCCCCCGGCGATGCCGCAAGGCACACCCAAGGCCAAGGCGAAGTAAGATACAAGGCCGGGATGCAGAACCTGCAACCCGGCCATTCCATTTCCGCGCTGGTCACGTCAATCTGACTGACCTATCTAGTGAGCAGGGAGGAAACCAAACCACGTAAAGTGAGGTTTCCAATGGCTAATATTACAACGAATGTGTCTGCTTCTCCTCTGCGCGAGGGGTGGAAACGCTTTGTTGCGGCACTGGTGCGCGGGCTGGAAAAACAGGCCTCTGTCACCGCGCGACGCAATCGGATCGAAGCGCTGGAAGCGAAATCCGACGCGGAATTGGCCCGAATGGGGCTGCGCCGCGAAGACATCGTCTATCACGTCTTCAAGGACCTGTTCTACGCCTGAGACGACAGGGGGGCGGGCATAAACGCCCGCCCTGTCAGGTGCCTTTGGTGTCTGTTTCTTCGGTCGAATGATCGCGAAACAGGGCCCCTTGCGCCATAAAGAACACAAAGATTGCTGCCGTCAGACCGAAAGTCTTGAAATAGACCCAGATTTCTTCTGTCTGGGTGCGCCAGATCGCCTCGTTCAGCAGAGCGAGACCGAAGAAGAACAGCATCAGGCGCCGGGTGAGAATCATCCACCCCGCATCGGTCAGGGGCATCACCCCATCCATGACATATTGCAGATACGAGCGCCCACGCATCAGGCCGTATCCCAGCACACCGCCAAACAGCAGATAGATCATCGTTGGCTTCATCTTGAAGAAACGGGGATCGTTGAACCAGACGCTGAGCCCGCCAAAGACCACGATAAGAACTGCCGTGACCACCTGCATCCGGCTGAGATGACCGGTGAGCCGCCACAATAGGCCCATCGAGATCAGAAATACCGGGATGAATCCTGCGGTGACGACGATAAAGCCCTCATATTCGGTGCCGCCGATGGTAAAGACCCGATCCTTGAGCCAGAGATAGGCGGCGAAAAAGCCCAGCACGGGGCCGAATTCCAGAACCGGCTTGGCCCATTTGGGTGGCTGCGTGTCATCCATAGTCTCAGGTTTCCTTATCGCTTAGGCTGCTTGTGGCGCATTCAGCCGCCAATCTCAACTATGACCGCCCCGGCCGCGATCAAGGACATGAGCGCAATTCGTCGCGGCCCCACCGTTTCCTTGAGCACAAGCCAGCCAATTAGGGCGGCAAAAACAGTGGATGTCTCGCGCAGCACCGCCGCCTCGCCTACCTTGTCAAGGCGGGTGGCCAGCATGATCGAGCCGAAGGAGAAGAACGCAACCACCCCGCCCGTGACCCCGCGCAGCATCAAGGCGCCGACGGCGGGCCGCTCTGGCATGTTGCGCCAGCGCAGATAGGCGAAAGGCGGGATCGTCAGCCCATCGAGAAAGAAAAACCACGCGAGAAACGTAAAGGGATCTGCGGTGGCGCGGATGCCGTAGGCGTCATAGGTGGTGTAAAGCGCCACAAAGAGCCCCGTTGCCACCGCCAGCCCCAGCGCCAGCGGCATGGTATCGCGGTTGAGCGTGAGCGTGCGCAGATTATAGACCGCAAGCCCGTAGATACCGCACAGCAGCACGCCCACCCCCAGCCATTGCACCGGCGTGAACACTTCTCCGAAAATCGCATAGGCCCCGATCACGGTGAACAGCGGCCCGGTGCCACGCACAACGGGGTAGACCACGGTATAGGCACCGCGCGTATAGGCCATGGCCTGCAACACCTTATAGCCGATATGGATCACCACAGCGCCGGCAAAGATGGGCCACATATGCGCCTCGGGCCAGGGCACGACGAAGAGGGCAAAGGGTGCGGCCATGGTGGCGTAGCTCGCATCTATCACCCCGCGGCTGAGCCAAGGATCGTGCCGCCCCTTTTGCAGCGCCCCAAAGATTGCATGCAAGAGCGCCGCCAAGAGGGCAAGGGCCATGGCAAGTTGATGCCCCGCCTCGGTGCCCTCGAGCGAAATCAGCCAAGCGCTCATTCAGAGGCAATGGCCATGGGGGGCCAGCCCCCCAAACCCCCCGAGGTATTTGACGCCAGATGAAAGGCGCAACCGATCATTTCCCCTCAAGCCCGGTAAGGGCGGCCGCGAAATCTTGCGGATCGAAGGGGGCCAGATCGTCGATCTGTTCACCCACGCCGATGGCATGGATCGGCAGGCCGAATTTATCCGCCAGCGCCACCAGCACACCGCCACGCGCGGTGCCATCGAGCTTGGTCATCACGAGGCCCGAGACATCGGCGAGTTTCTGGAAGGTTGCAACCTGGCTCAGGGCGTTTTGTCCCGTGGTGGCATCGAGAACCAGAAGGGTGTTATGCGGCGCTGAGGGATCTTTCTTGCGGATGACGCGCACGATCTTGGCCAGCTCTTCCATCAGGTCCGCGCGGTTCTGTAAGCGCCCGGCAGTGTCGATCATCAAGAGGTCCGCTCCCTCGGCCTCGGCGCGGGTCATGGCGTCATAGGCAAGGCTGGCAGGGTCCGAGCCTTCGGGCGCGGTCATCACCGGCACACCGGCGCGCTGCCCCCAGACCTGCAACTGTTCGACAGCGGCGGCGCGAAACGTATCCCCGGCGGCGATCACCACGGATTTGCCTGCCCCCTTGAACTGGGCCGCGAGCTTGCCGATGGTTGTGGTCTTGCCCGAGCCGTTGACGCCCACAACCAGCACCACCTGCGGACGTTTGGCATAGATCGGCATAGGCCGCGCCACGGGTTCCATGATGCGGGCGATTTCCTGCGCCAAAAGTTCCTTGATCTCTTGGGTTGAAAGGCGTTTGCCCATGCGCCCTTCGGCCATATTGGCGGTGACGCGCAGCGCCGTGTCCACGCCCATATCTGCCGCGATCAGCAATTCCTCAAGGCTTTCAAGCATCGCGTCGTCGAGCACGCGGCGCGGGGCGCTGTCAGGCGCGGTGCGGCCAAGAAGACGGCCAAGGATGCCGGAACGCGGGGCAGCGGCGGGCAAATCCTGCGGCAGCTCGGGAGGGGGGGGCGGAGCGGTTCCTTCGGTCAGGGGCGCAGGCACCTCTTGCGGCGCGGGGGCCACAGGGGCCTCTTGCGGCGTAGGGGCTGGCACCTCTGACGGGGGCGGCGGGACCGAAGGCGGGGTCTCTGGTGGTGTTTGGGGTGTTCTGTCGGGCGTGCTCTCGTCGGCGCGCCCTTCGTCGACAATCGCCTCCAGCCCCTCCTCGAGCTTGGAAGAGGATTTGAACAGCCGTTCCTTGAGTTTCGAGAAAAACGCCATGCGCCCTCCGATCCGCGTGTCAATCCTGACCTAATGCGGATCGGAGGGAGATGGAAGCCTGTGCTTGGCTCAGATCTCGTCGGCGAAATGCTTCATCGTCAGACGGATGGGATTGGGCGCGGCCTGACCGAGACCGCAGATGCTGGCATCGGACATGGCGGTGCACAGCTCTGTCAGGAGCGGCTGATCCCAAGTGTCGGCCTGCATCAGCTTGACCGCCTTTTCACAGCCCACCCGGCAGGGGGTGCATTGCCCACAGCTTTCGTCTTCAAAGAAGCGCAGCATGTTGAGTGCCGCATCACGCGCCCGGTCGTGATCCGAGAGCACCACCACAGCCGCCGACCCGATAAAGGTGCCATGCGGTTGCAGAGTGTCGAAATCGAGCGGAACGTCATGCATCGACGCCGGCAGAAGGCCGGAGGACGGACCGCCGGGCTGATAGGCCTTGAACGTATGCCCATCAAGCATGCCCCCCGCCGCCGCAATAATGTCGGTGATGGTGGAGCCTGCGGGCAGGAGGTGGACACCGGGGTTTTTCACGCGCCCCGACACCGAGTAAGAGCGAAGCCCCTTGCGGCCATTCAGCTCGACCGTATTCAGGATTTCCGGCCCCTCGCGCAGGATGCGCGTGACCCAAAGCAGCGTTTCGACGTTATTGACCAGGGTGGGGCGGTTGAAAATCCCCACCTGCGCCACGAATGGCGGGCGGTGGCGCGGCAGCCCGCGCTTGCCCTCGATTGATTCGATCATCGCGCTTTCTTCGCCGCAGATATAGGCACCGGCGCCGCGACGCAGCTCGACATAGCCGGGCTTGATGAGATCTGCGGCCTCCAGTGCCGCAATCTCGGTGGCGAGGATATCGAGCACAGCGGGATATTCATCGCGCATGTAGATGAAGCAGCGCTCTGCCTCGACCGCCCAAGCGGCGATCAGCATGCCCTCAAGGAAGAGGTGCGGCGTGCGCTCGAGGTAATAGCGGTCCTTGAAGGTGCCCGGCTCGCCTTCGTCGCCATTGACAGCCAGATAGCGCGGGCCGGGTTCGGCGCGCACAAAGCCCCATTTGCGCCCCGAGGGGAAGCCCGCACCGCCAAGGCCGCGCAGACCCGCATCCAGCAGGGTTTGCTGCACGCGCTCGAATTCGGCATCGGCATTTCGTGTCGCGCGCAGATCGGCCAGCGTGGCATAGCCGCCAGCGGTGCGATAGGCATCGAGCGCCTCATAGGCGGGCACGTGGGCGTGTGTGTCGCCTGCGGCGACGGCAGCCAAGACGCTTTCGGGTGTGGCGTGGTCGATGTGATGATGGCCCAGCTCCACCACCGGGGCCGTATCACAACGCCCCATGCAGGGCGCGCGCAGGATACGGACCTGTGTGGGATCTGTGCCCTGCTCCAACGCGGATTTCAGCGCCTGCGCGCCTGCCAGCTCGCAGCTCAGCGAATCGCAGACGCGGATGGTGAGCGCGGGCGGCGGGGTCTCGCCTTCGCGGACCACGTCGAAATGCGCGTAAAAGCTGGCCACCTCATAGACTTCGGCCTGCGACAGGCGCAGCTCTTCTGCAAGCGCGCGCAGATGGGCCGCCGAGAGATGGCCGAATTTATCCTGAATACGGTGCAGATATTCGATCAAAAGGTCGCGGCGGCGCGGCCCCTCGCCCAAGAGCGCCTGAACCTCGGCCCAAGCGCCATCTTCAAGTTGGCGTCCCTTGGTGGTGCGACGGCCCTTGCCATCCCCGGATTTCCAGACGCCTTTGCGATCATCCAATGCCATTGCGATCATCCTCTTTCCCTGTTGCGACCGAACCTAACGGGCCGGGATGGGGGTAGAGCCCTCAAAAACGACATTTGCACCACCATTCGCGTTGATTGGCCCCTGAATTGCGATGGGGTGCGGCAAGGAAACCCTGTGCGCGGCCCCTGCCCCGGTTTACACTGCGGGAAAACTTGGACCGCTCATGCCGCTTTTTTCGATTGCCGCAAGCCTGCCCCTGATCCTGACTACGCTCGCCGCTCTGTGGGGCGGGGTGTGGGGCGTTTTGGCTTTGGGGACGATCACAGTGCTGGTGTTCACGCTGGACCGGGTGATTGCCGCGGACGGCAATCCTGACCCGGAGGCCGAGTTTCCCGCCGCCGACGCGGTGTTGGTGGGGTTGGGGCTGGGGCATTTCGTGGTGCTGGCACTGGCGATCTGGGCGGTGGCGGGGGGCCATGATCTAAGTGGCACAGAGCGTGCCCTTGTGGCTTTGAGTGCAGGGCTGAGTATGGGCCAGATTTCGCATCCAGTGGCGCATGAGTTGATCCATCGCCCTGCCCGCGCCAAGCGGTGGCTGGGGCGGCTGATCTATACGTCGCTGCTGTTTGGCCACCATGTCAGCGCGCATTTGCGGGTGCATCACGTGCATGTCGCAAGCCCAGAAGACCCCAGCAGTGCGCGGCCCGGTGAAGGGTTTTACCGCTACGCCCTGCGCGCCTGGCCGGGGGCCTTTCAGGCGGGATTAAGGGCCGAATCGCGGCGTCACGCGGATCGACCGCTCTGGCGGCATCCCTATCTGCTCTATCTGGGCGGGGCCGGGGCGCTTGTGAGTGCAACCGCGCTCAGCCTTGGGGCGGCCGGGGTGGCGGCGCTGTTCTTTATCGCGGGCTATGCGCAGGTGCAGATCCTGCTTTCGGATTATGTGCAGCACTATGGCCTGCGCCGGGCACAGCGCCAGGATGGGCGGCTTGAGCCGGTTGGCCCGCAGCATTCCTGGAACGCGCCGCATGTGATGTCTGCCGCAATGACGCTGAACGCGCCGCGCCATTCCGATCACCACGTCACGCCGCAACGCCCCTATCCGGCGCTGCAACTTGACCGCGCCACCATGCCGGTTCTGCCGCAGTCCTTGCCGGTGATGGCCGTGCTGGCGCTTGTCCCACCGCTTTGGCGGCGCATCATGGACCCGCGCGCCGCACGTTGGCGCAAAACCTCTGGCGGGGCAGCACCCGATCTGGCAGGTTAAGCGCATGCGTATCTTGGTTCTCTTCAGCCTTTTCTTTGCGGTCGCGGCCCCGGCTGCGGCGCAGATGACGGCAGCAGAATTCGATGCCTATACCCGCGGCCAGACCTTTTACTATGGTGCCGGTGGCGCGCCCTATGGCGGCGAGGAATATCTGCCCGACCGGCGCGTGCGCTGGTCCTTTCTGGATGGCGAGTGTCAGGACGGGCATTGGTATGAAGAACGCGGATTGATCTGCTTTGTCTATGACAACCGCCCCGAGCCGCAATGCTGGAGCTTTGAGCGCACCGATAAGGGGCTGATCGCCCGGTTCGCGGGAGACGAAAGCCTGTCGGAGCTTTACGAGGTCAGGCGGTCTGAGGCACCGCTGATGTGTCTGGGGCCAAAGATCGGGGTGTGAGCCTTGGCTTCTTTATGGTTCAAATACTCAAATCCCCGCCCTCTGCCTGCGCAACCCTAGAAAATCTTCCCCCTAGAAAGCCGGACCCCCATCGCCTAAGTTCTACCAAGACGTATGGAAACCGGCTGCGGGGGCGCCATGAGTGACACGGGACTTCAGAAGCTGGCGTTCCTGCTATTGGTGGCGCTGATCCTCTTTGTCGCTACGACAGGGGGCGTGTGATGGCGCAGCGCTTTGGCGGCAAATACAGCCCCGATGGCGCGGACAAGGGCGCGCCCGTGCCGGACCGTGGCGCGTTTCGTGGCGCGCGGCGGACGCGGGCGGGCGGGCGCGTGAACCTTTTGTTCTTTGCGCCCCTGCCATTGGCGGCGCGGGCCTTTGGCGCGGGCCCTGTTGAGCTGGCGCTCAACCTTGCAGCGCTCGGCACGCTTCTCTTGGCGGCATGGCTCACCCGTGAGGGGATTCTGGCGCAAGAGGCCTATGAGGCGCGCAAGATCGCGCGGCGTCCGGCCATTCCACGCAAGATTTTTGCCTCGGGGCTGACAGGTCTTGGCCTTGGCCTTGCCGGTTATGCCAGTGGCGGCGGCGTCATGGAGCCGCTGATCTATGCCACGCTGGGGGCTGTGCTGCACAGTTTTGCCTTTGGTCTTGATCCGCTCAAGGACAAGGGGATGGAGGGCGTCGACAGTTTTCAGACCGACCGCGTCGCCCGCGTCGTTGATCAGGCCGAAGATTATCTGCGCGGCATGACCGAGGCGCTGAAACGCGCGGGCGACCGGCAGGCGGAAACCCGGTTGGAGCGGTTTCAGATCACGGTGCGCGATATGCTGCGCACGGTCGAGGATGACCCGCGCGATCTGACGGCAGCGCGCAAATATCTGGGCGTTTATCTGATGGGCGCGCGCGATGCGACGGTCAAGTTCGCCGATCTGCACGCCCGTGCCCCCAACCCCGCCGCACGCGACAAATATCTCGCGCTCTTGGGCGATCTTGAGCAGAATTTCACCGCCAAAACCCGCGCGCTGATGCAGGATAGCAGCACCGATCTTGATATCGAGATCGACGTGTTGCGTGACCGGCTGGAGCGCGAGGGCGTTCACCTTGAAACCAAAGATTTAGCGTAAGAGGACGAAACCCATGTCAGAGACCACCCGTCAAAAGGCCGAAGCCGTACTGAAGGATGTCGAGGCCGTGAGCCGCGCGGTTCTGCCCGTACCCTCAGAGGCCAATGCCATTGTGCCGCTGGATCAAGCCGACGCGCCACAAAGCGCCGAGATCACCCGCCGCATGGCCGAAATCGACATGGGCGATACGCAATCCATCGTCTCGTTCGGCTCTGCTGCGCAAGCGGAATTGCAGGAAATCTCGCAATCGATGCTGCAAGGCGTGCGCAACAAGGATGTGGGGCCTGCGGGCGATAGCCTGCGCGGGATCGTGACGACAATTCGCGGCTTTGCGGTTTCGGAGCTCGATGTGCGGCGCGAGCGTTCGTGGTGGGAAAAACTGCTGGGCCGCGCTGCGCCCTTTGCCAAGTTCACGGCCCGGTTCGAGCAGGTGCAAGGGCAGATCGACAAGATCACCGATGACCTTTTGGCGCATGAGCACACGCTCCTGAAAGACATCAAGTCGCTCGACATGCTCTATGAAAAGACACTCGCGTTTTATGATGAGCTGGCGCTTTATATCGCGGCGGGCGAGGCCAAGCTCAAGGATATCGACACCAACGACATCCCCGCTGCAGAAGCCGCCGTTCAGGCCGCGCCCGAGAATGATCAGGTGATGAAGGCGCAGGAACTCCGCGATCTGCGGGCCGCGCGCGACGATCTGGAGCGGCGGGTGCATGACCTCAAGCTGACGCGCCAGGTGACGATGCAATCTTTGCCGTCAATCCGGCTGGTGCAGGAGAATGACAAAAGCCTTGTGACCAAGATCAACTCGACCCTCGTCAACACGGTTCCGCTGTGGGAAACGCAACTGGCGCAGGCGGTGACGATCCAGCGTTCCGCAGAGGCGGCGGCCGCCGTGCGCGATGCCAATGACCTGACCAATGAATTGCTGACCGCCAATGCCAAGAACCTGCGCGAGAGCAACAAGATGATCCGGCAGGAAATGGAGCGTGGCGTGTTTGATATCGAGGCCGTCAAACAAGCCAATGCCGATCTGATTGGGACCATTCAGGAGAGCCTGCAAATCGCCGACGAAGGCAAGGCCAAGCGGGCGAAGGCCGAAGAAGAGTTGAAAAAGATGGAGGCCGATTTGCGGGATACGCTGGCCTCGGCCAAGGCGCGGCGCGATGGGGTGGGCGACACGGCAGGCACCGCCGTGCCCAAAGGCTAAACCGGCCATGCGGGGTTTGCGGGCGAGCGGGGGGATAGTGGGGCTGGCACTGATGGTGCTGGCGGGATGTGACGCGCCTGCACCGCCTGCAACCTCGGCGCGCCCATCGGTGCGCCCCATCGTTGCCCCGCCCGAGGTGGCGCCCGGACCCTCGGCCAATAGTCTTGCGCTGGCCAGCTATTACCAAAGGGTCGAGTCCGATTTGCTCAGCCGCGGGCTTTTGCGGCGTGACGGCGGTGGACCGGACACGCCCTATACCGACACGGATGTGATGCGCAATTTCGAGCGGATCGCGTTTTATGACGAGTATCAGCAGGGTGCGGGCTATCGCCCGTCCTCGGGGCGTGCGGGGGGCCTGCGCAAATGGGTGGGCCCGGTGCGGATGAATGTGGAATTCGGTGCCTCTGTGCCAGAGGCGCAGCAGGCCGAAGATCGCCGTCTGGTCGCCGATTATGCCGCGCGGCTGGCCCGTGTCACCCGCCACCCGATCAGCGCGGGCGGGGGGGCTGCGAATTTTCATGTGCTGTTCATGGGCGAAGATGATCGCGACGCCATGCTTGCCCGTATCCGTCAGCTTGCGCCCGAGGCCGGGCCAAACACCATCGGCATTTTCCGCGACATGCCGCGCACCATTCATTGTCTCGTGGTGGCCTTTTCAGGACAAGGCGAGGATCATGTCTATCGCCGCGCGATTGCTCTTATCCGGGCTGAACACCCGCCCTTGATGCGCCAATCCTGCGTGCATGAGGAATTGGCGCAAGGGCTTGGCCTTGCGGATGATTTCCCCGGCGCGCGCCCGTCGATTTTCAACGATGACGACGAATTTGCCCTGCTGACCAGTCAGGATGAAGAACTGCTCTGGCTGCTGTATCACCCAGACCTCAAACCCGGCATGACCCCCGACGAGGCCCGCCCCATCCTGCGCCGCTTGCTCGATGCGCGGGCGGGCGGGCCGGTCTGATCCCCCGATTATCCGATTACAGGAGTATCCCGATGCCCATCTTCGATTTCCTCTCCGGCCAGTTCATCGACGTCATTCACTGGACCGATGATACCCGCGACACGATGGTCTGGCGGTTCGAGCGCGAGGGCCATGAGATCAAATATGGCGCCAAGCTGACGGTGCGCGAGGGGCAGGCGGCGGTGTTTGTCCATGAGGGGCAATTGGCCGATGTCTTTACCCCCGGTCTCTATATGCTCGAGACCAACAACATGCCCGTGATGACCAGCCTGCAACATTGGGATCACGGCTTTAAATCGCCCTTCAAATCCGAGATTTATTTTATCTCGACGACGCGGTTCAACAATCTGAAATGGGGCACCAAGAATCCGATCATGCTGCGTGATCCGGAATTTGGGCCGACCCGCATCCGCGCCTTTGGTACTTATACGGTGCGGGTGGCGGATGCCGCGAAATTCCTGAGCGAGATCGTCGGCACCGATGGCGAATTCACCATGGACGAAATCAGTTTCCAGATCCGCAATATCATCGTGCAGGCCTTTTCGCGCATCATCGCCGGAAGCGGTATCCCGGTGCTCGACATGGCCGCCAATACCGCCGATCTGGGCAAGCTGGTGGCGGGTGAGATTTCTGCCGTGGTGGCGGAATATGGCCTCAGCATCCCCGAGTTTTACATCGAGAATATCTCGCTTCCGCCCGAGGTTGAGGCGGCGCTGGACAAGCGCACCTCGATGGGGATTGCCGGTGATCTGGGCCGCTTTACCCAATATTCCGCAGCCGAAGCGATGACCGCCGCCGCCAAGAACCCAAGCGGTGGGGCGGGCATTGGTGCGGGGTTGGGCATGGGGATGGGCATGGCCATGGCACAGCAGATGGCGGATCAGGGGCCTTGGGGCGCGCGCCCTGCCCCCGCCGCCGCGCCCCAAAGCCCACCGCCGCCACCCGTGGAACATGTCTGGCATATTGCCGAAAACGGCCAGACCCATGGCCCCTATTCCAAGGCCGCGATGGGGCGGATGGTGACGGATGGCAAACTGACACGCGACAGCCATGTCTGGACAGCTGGGCAGGATGGCTGGAAACGGGCCGAGGATGTGACGGAACTGGCCACGCTTTTTACCGTGATGCCGCCACCGCCGCCGGGTGCGTGATCCATGCGCCGGAGCCTGACGATCACGCTGCACTGGCTGAACCTGATGCTTTTGCTGTTCGTGCTGGGCGATGGCGGGGCGACAGCGTGGTTATCGCTCGCCTATGCGGCCTCGGCGCTTGGCATGTGTGCGCTGGCGCTGGTGTTTGGCCTGATGAGCGGGCCGGGGCCAAAGCTGACGGGGGCGGTGCGCGCCCTGCACCCGTGGTTGCATCGCGCGCTCTACCTGCTTTTGGCTTGGGGGGCGGTGGCGCTGGCGGCAGAGGCGATGGGCCATGCGTTGCCCGGCCCCGAGGCGCGCAAGCTGCTCTTGGCGCTTTTGGCGGCCACGGCGCTGCATGCCACCTTTAATCTCTGGCGGCACACGGCGCTGGGGGACGGGGCCTTGCGCCGCATCACCCCGCGCGCCGTGCATCATATTCTGTGAGCCAAATGCAAAATACCCCGCCCCCCGCGCCTGTCACGACCGAAACCCAGCACCGTTTCCCCTGTGTCAGTTGCGGTGCCGATTACCGCTATGATCCGGGGCAAAACCATCTGATCTGCGACCATTGCGGCGATATTCATGCCATCGTGGCGGGGGGGCCATGGAAAGGCGGGATCAAGGAGTTGGACTTTGAGCGCGCCCTGCGCGATCAACTGCCCGCGCAAGAGATGGAGGAGGTCCGCAGCACCACCTGCACAAGCTGCGGTGCGCAGGTGGAACTGGGCGCCGATACCCATGCCGCCGAATGCCCGTTCTGCGCCTCGCCGGTTGTGACGGATACAGGTGCGCACCGCCATATCAAGCCACGCGCCCTTTTGCCCTTTGCACTGGACGAGGCCACGGCACGCCGCGCCATGACCGATTGGCTGGGGCGGCTGTGGTTCGCGCCCAATGGCCTGCAGGATTACGCCCGCAAGGGGCGGCGGATGGAGGGCATCTATGTGCCCTACTGGACCTTTGACGCCGATACCAAATCCACCTACCGGGGCGAGCGTGGCACGGTCTATTACGAGAGTCAGACGATCGTCCGGGATGGCAAGCGCCAGACCGTGCAGGTGCCCAAAATCCGCTGGGCCCCCGCCTCGGGGCGGGTGGCGCGGTTTTTTGACGATGTGCTGGTGCTGGCCTCTACCTCTTTGCCCATGCGGTTTACCGAGGCGCTGGAACCTTGGGATCTGGCGGCGCTGGTGCCCTACAGCCCTGAATACCTTGCCGGGTTTCGGGCTGAGGGCTATCGCGTCGAGTTGGAACACGGGTTTGTCGAGGCGCGCGTGCGGATGGATGCGATCATCGCCCGCGATGTGCGGTTTGACATCGGCGGCGACCGTCAGCAGATCCACGAGATCGACACCGAAGTCAGCGACGTCACGTTCAAGCATATCCTGCTGCCGGTCTGGCTTGCGGCGTATAAATATCGGGGCAAGACCTATCGCTTCGTGGTCAATGGCCGGACCGGACGGGTGCAGGGCGAACGCCCGTGGTCGGCGTGGAAGATCGCGGTTGCCGTGGTCTTTGGGGCGCTCATCGCAGGGGCGGTGGGCTATCTCATCGCTCTGGAGCAGGGTGTTTTGTGAGGCACAACTGGCGGAAAACCGCCGGGCAGGGCATGGATAAGCCGCAAAACTCGCCCTATGATGCCCGGTCAAGGCCATGGGCCTGATGGATCTAGGCCGGGCAAGGACATCGCGGAATGACGGACAATTTTGAAACTTTACAGGGGCTGTTGCAGGCCCGCCATTCCTGTCGCGCATTTCGGCCCGATCCGGTGTCCGACGAAACCATCCTCCAGATCGTCACCGCCGCAGGCCGCGCGCCGTCATGGTGCAATGCGCAGCCCTGGCGCGTGACCGTCACGCGAGGGGCTGAGACCGAGCGCTTTCGTGACGCTCTGCTCGCGGCGGTGCAGAATGATCACCCCGGTCCAGACCTGCCCTGGCCCGAGAGCTATCCCGGCGCACATGGCGCGCGGCGGCGCGAGTGCGGCCTACAGCTCTATGAGGCGGCAGGGATTGCCCGCAACGACCGCGCCGGGCGGGCTGAGCAATCCATGCAGAATTATCACCTGTTTGGCGCACCGCATGTGGCGATTGTGCAGTCCGAGGCGGCCCTTGGCCCCTATGGAGCCATGGACACGGGCGGGTTTGTCACCGCCTTCATGCTGACGGCGACGGCCTTGGGGGTGGGCACGATTGCGCAAGCCTCTGTCGCGGCCTATGCGCCGATGATCCGCGCGCATTTCGACCTGCCCGAAAGCCGGTTGATCCTCTGCGCGATCTCGTTTGGCTTGCCCGATATGGACCACCCCACCAATACCTTTCGCACCAGCCGGGCGGGGTTGGACGAGGTGCTCGATCTGCGCGGCTGAGTGCGGCTAGTCCCGGAGGTTTTCCAATGCGCGCCCTTTTGCAACGTGTTTCCGAGGCCTCTGTCGCGGTCGAGGGCGAGGTCATCGGCCAATGCGGGCGGGGCCTTTTGATCCTTGTCTGTGCCATGCAGGGCGACACCGCGGCCAACGCAGAGCGGTTGGCGGCCAAGATTACCAAACTGCGCATCTTTCCCGATGAGGCAGGCAAGATGAACCGCTGTTTGACCGACATCGACGGCAGCGTTCTGGTGATCAGCCAGTTCACACTGGCCGCCGATACCTCGCGCGGCAATCGGCCCGGGTTTTCAACCGCCGCAGATCCCGAGACCGGGCAACAGCTCTATCTGCATTTCGCCAAGCAGTTTGCACAGCATCATATTCCCACTGAACTGGGAAAGTTCGGGGCGGATATGAAAGTATCCTTGGTCAATGACGGGCCGGTGACGATCTGGATGGAGGGCTGAGGGCCCTCCCCTTAGCGCAATTTCAGCGTCGCCAAGCCAATCATCGCCAGAATAAGCGCGATGATCCAGAATCGGATGACGATCTGCGGTTCGGCCCAGCCCTTTTTCTCGTAGTGGTGATGGATAGGGGCCATTAGAAACACCCGCTTGCCAGTGCGTTTGAAATAGAGCACCTGAATGATGACCGAAAGCGCCTCGACCACGAAGAGGCCGCCGACGATGCCCAGCACCAGCTCGTGTTTGGTGACGACGGCAATCGCCCCCAGCGCGCCGCCCAAGGCCAAGGAGCCGGTATCGCCCATGAACACGGCGGCAGGCGGGGCGTTATACCACAGGAATCCCAGACCGCCGCCGACCAGACCGGCAACAAAGATCAGGATTTCACCCGTGCCCGGCACGTAATGCAGCCCGAGATAATCGGTGAAATCGACCCGCCCCACCGTATAAGCGATGACGCCAAGGGCCGACGAGGCAATCATCACCGGCATGATCGCCAGACCGTCAAGACCATCGGTGAGGTTGACCGCATTGGCCGCGCCAACGATCACGAACATCGCAAAGGGGATAAAGAGAAAGCCGAGGTTGATCAGCACATCTTTGAACACCGGCAGCGCCAGTTGATATTGCAATTCGGACGGATGATTGAGCCCCGCCCAATAGGCGGCGATGAGCGCGATGAGAAACCCAAGCCCCAGCCGCACCCGGCTAGAGACGCCCTTGACGTTTTGCTTGCTGACCTTGGCGTAGTCGTCGGCAAATCCGATGAGAGCAAAGGACAGCGTCACGAAGAGGACAAGCCAGACATAAGGATTGTCGAGCCGCGCCCAAAGCAGGGTCGAGGTGACAAGTGCGCCCACGATCAGAAGGCCCCCCATGGTGGGCGTGCCCGCCTTGGAAAAATGCCCTTCGGGGCCATCGCTGCGAATGGGCTGGCCTTTGCCTTGGCGCTTGCGCAGGACCATGATCAGGGGCGCGCCGAACAAAAAGCCAAAGATCAGCGCCGTCATAAAGGCACCGCCTGCGCGAAAGGTGATGTAGCGGAAGAGATTGAAGAAATCCCCGCCATCCGACCAGATGGTGAGCCAATAGAGCATTAGACTTGTCCTTCTTCTGTCACCCGGCCCACGCGCCTCAGCGCTTCGACCACAAGGCTCACCCGGCTGCCCTTGGAACCCTTTACCAATACCACATCGCCTGCGTCGATCAGCCGGTGCGCCTGCGCTGCCAGCTCTTCGGCGCTGGCCACCCAACGACCGCGCCGCGCCTCTGGCAGAATATCCCACAGGGCGCGCATACGGGGACCAACGCAGTGGATTTCGTTTATCCGCGCCATATAGGGCAGATCAGCCAATCCTGCGTGCATTGCGGCCTCATCCGGCCCAAGTTCCAGCATGTCGCCCAGAATGGCGATCCGGCGCCCGCGCGACACGCGGCCCACACCATCCCGCGGGTGCGCCGCCGCCAGAACTTCGAGCGCGGCGGCCATCGAGGTAGGATTGGCGTTGAACGCATCGTCGATCAGGTCAATGCTCATCCCGTCGCTGGCCAGATCAAGCACCAGCTCTTCGCGGGTGCCGCGCCCGGCGGGGGGGGCCCAACTGGCCAGATCAGCCATGGCCACGGCCCGGTCACAGCCCAGCACCTGCGCCACCGCCAAAACGGCCAGCGCGTTCATTGCAAAATGCCGCCCCGGCACGCCCACCTTGTAAACCAGCGGCGAGCGCCATGCGCGGGCGTGGCCCACGGTCACGTGGTCATGCAGTTCGACGTTGAGCAGGCGGTGATGCGCACCGCGCGCGGTGCCAAAGCTGAGGATGCGCGCCGCATGCTGCGCAGCCTTGGCGCGCAAAATGGGCGTGGTCGCGATGTCGGCGTTGATCACCGCCACGCCCCCCGGCTCTAACCCTTCAAAAATGCTGGCCTTTTCTTTGGCGATGCCGTCGATATTCTCGAATGCTTCAAGATGTGCGGCGGCGACGGTGGTGATCACCGCCACATGCGGCCGCGCCATAGACGCCAGAGGGGCAATCTCGCCGGGGTGGTTCATGCCGATTTCGATCACGGCAAACTCTGTATCCACCGGCATCCGCGCGAGCGTAAGCGGCACGCCCCAGTGATTGTTGTAGCTGGCTTCGGCGGCGTGGGTGCGGCCTTGATGGCCCAACACGTCGCGCAGCATTTCCTTGGTCGAGGTTTTGCCAACCGATCCGGTCACGGCCACAACGCGGGCCTCCGAGCGGGCACGCGCCGCACGGCCCAGATCCTCGAGCCCCTTTTGCACATCCTCAACAATCAACAGCGGGGCCTCGGCGGGCAGGCCTTCGGGGATGCGCGACACCAGCGCCGCCGCAGCCCCCTTGGCCAGCGCCTGCGCCACAAATTCATGCCCGTCGCGGGCCGCGTTGAGCGCCACGAAGAGATCGCCGGGTTTGAGGGTGCGGGTATCAATGGATACGCCGGTCGCCTGCCAGTCGGCTGTGCTGCGCCCCTGCGTCGCGGCTACCGCGTCTTTTGCTGACCAAAGGCTCATGCCCGCCCCCCATCAAGCAGCGTGACCGCAATGCTCGCCTGTTCCACATCATTAAAGGGCAGCACATCATCGCCAACGATCTGCCCGGTCTCATGGCCTTTGCCGCAGATGAGCAGCGCATCGCCCGGTCCAAGCGCATCGACGCCGCGCAGGATCGCCTCGGCGCGGTCGCCCACGTCGGTGGCCTTGGGGCAGCCCTGCATCACGGCGGCACGAATGCTGGCCGGGTTCTCAGAGCGGGGATTGTCATCGGTCACGATCACGCGGTCGGCATGGGCCGCCGCCGCCTGCCCCATCAAGGGCCGCTTGGCGCGGTCGCGGTCGCCGCCCGCGCCCACGATGGCGATAAGCCGTCCCATCACATGCGGGCGCAGTGCCTTGATCGCGGTCGCCACGGCATCGGGGGTATGGGCGTAGTCTACAAACACCGCCGCCCCATTGTCGCGCGTTGCCGCCAGCTGCATGCGCCCACGCACGGTGCGCATATCCGGCAAAACCTCGAACACCTGTTCGGCATCGGCGCCGGCACCGATCACAAGCCCTGCCGCCAATAGCACATTTTCGGCCTGAAACCCGCCGATAAGATCGAGGCGCAGTTGATTGACCTCATCCTCCCATTCAAAGCGCAGCACCTGGCCTGTTGCGTCAAAGCGTTGCGCGATGAGGCGCAGATCGGCCCCCGGCGCACGCCCGACGGTGATCAGGTCCTGCCCACGCTCGGTGGCGATGGCCGCCATTTCGGCCCCGCGCGGATCGTCGATATTGATCACCGCCACGCCATCCTCGGGCAGCACGCGGGCGAACAGCCCCGCCTTGGCGGCAAAATACTCGTCAAAGCTGGCGTGGTAATCCAAGTGATCCTGCGTGAAATTGGTAAATCCCGCCGCCATCAGATGCACGCCGTCGAGACGCCGTTGCGCAAGGCCGTGCGAGGAGGCCTCCATCGCGCCATGGGTCACACCCGCAACCTCACATTTGGCCAGCATCCGGTGCAGGGTGATCGGCTCTGGCGTCGTATGGCCCAAGGGCGCGCTATAGGCCCCCTCGACCCCCGTTGTGCCCAGATTGACGGCGGCAAGGCCCATCCGCTCCCAGATTTGTCGGGTAAAGGTGGCCACCGATGTCTTGCCGTTGGTGCCAGTCACGGCGATCATGGTTTCCGGCTGCGCGCCGAACCAAAGAGCGGCCGCAAAGGCCAGCGTCTGACGCGGATCTTCTGCCACGACGAGGGCGGCATCGCTGAGGCTCAGGAAATCCTGCGCCAGCCGCGCGCCGGTGGCATCCGTCAGGATCGCCCCTGCCCCTTGGCGCAGCGCGTATTGGATAAACTCGGCCCCATGCACCGTTGTGCCCGGCAGGGCGGCAAAGAGAAAGCCCGGCTTTACCTCGCGGCTATCCACCGCCAACCCTGTGATATTGGCTTGACGCCCGGCTTGGGCTGTCAGTCCCAAAGCCGCCAATGTTTTGATCTGCCCCACCGCACTGCCCCGTTCCGGCTTAATTCGATGTCAGGCTTATAACAGCAAGCGGGCTAGGTTCAATCTCGGGTCGCACCCCAAGCAAAGGTGCCACGCGACGGATGATTTCCGCAGCCACCGGCACGGCTGTCCAGCCCGCCGTGCGGCGTGCCTCACTGCCAGAGGTCTCGACCGGTTCATCCAGCGTGACCACCAGAACATATTTCGGATCATGGGCCGGAAAGATGCTGGCAAAGGTCGAGATGACCTTGTCCTTGTGATACCCGCCGCCGCGTTCCTTGGGTTTATCGGCGGTGCCGGTCTTGCCGCCCACGGCATAGCCCGGCACTTCGCCAAGGCTTGCCGTGCCTTCGGACACGACTTGGCGCAGCATTCTGCGCATGGCGGCTGAGGTGGCCTCGGTGATGATCCGCTCGCCCGGCGCGCGGGTGGGATCGCGCAAGAGCGTGGGCGTTACCAGCCGTCCACCATTGGCAATCGTGGCATATCCCGCCGCCAGATGCATCGGGCTGATCGAAAGGCCATGGCCATAGGAAATCGTCATGGTCGACAGGTCCGACCAGTTCTTGGGCAAAAGGGGCGTGCTGCCAGAGGCTTCGGCAATTTCCAGATGCACGGGCGCGATGAAGCCCAATTGCTCTAGAAATTCGCGCTGGCGTTTGGCCCCGATTTCCAACGCAATGCGCGCGGTGCCCACGTTGGAGGATTTGACGATCACCTTGGTCGCGCTGAGTTCCGGGCCGTAATTCTTGAAATCGCGAATGCGGAATTTGCCCCATTGCATCGGGCTTTTGGTGTTGATCATGGTCTCGGGGTTGATCAGGCCCAGATCAAGCGCCTGCGCCACCGGAAACACCTTTAAGGTGCTGCCCAACTCGTAAACACCCTGTACCGCACGGTTAAAGAGCGGGCTATCGCTTGGGCTGCCAGAGGTTGGCAATGCGGGGCGGTCGTTGGGATCAAAATCGGGGAGCGAGGCCACGGCCACCACTTCGCCGCTATGGGCATCCATCAGGATACCTGCCGCCCCCTTGGCATTCATGATCTTCATGCCGCCGAAAAGCACCCGCTCCATCGCCGCTTGCACGCTGAGATCCAGCGACAGGCGCAGGGGTTCATGTGCCTGCGCCGGATCGCGCAACCGCGCATCCTGATGCCGTTCGATGCCCGCCACGCCGACCAGTTCGGCGGCATGCACCCCCTCGCGGCCAAAGCTGGTGCCGCCCAGCACATGCGCGGCCAGCCGTCCGTTGGGGTAAAGCCGCATTTCGCGCGGGCCAAAGAGCAAGCCCGGCTCGCCGATGTCATGCACCGCCTGTTTCTGTTCGGGGCTGAGTTTTTTCTTGATCCACAGGAACTTGCGCGGGCCAGTGAAATCTTTGATCAGGCGCGCGCGGTCGAGATCGGGAAAGATTTCGACCAGCTTGTCGGCGGCCTGTTCCGGGTCGATCATCTGCTGGGGTTGCGCATAGAGACTGTGGGTGTCGAAATTCGTGGCAAGGATGCGCCCCTCACGATCCACGATATCGGCGCGCTGCGCAAAGATCTGCGCGCCCGCGACGCTGGTCGTCGGCTCGGACGGTTCGGTGCCCGCCAGCACGCCCATGCGCCCACCGACAACCCCGAAGGCCAAGATAAACACGCCCGCCAGCACCAAAAGCCGCCCCTCGGCGCGGCGACGGGCGCGGTCGCGCATTTCCTCGTGACGCAGGCGAAGGTTCTCACGTTCGATGGCATCGGGGTTTTCGCCCCGATTGCGGGCCTCGAGGATACGCGCGAGCGGGCGCAGCGGCGTGCGGATCATGGAAACTGCTCCGTGTTCGAAACATCAACAGGGTTGGTGATCGGCAATTCGGCGGGCTTGGGGAACGAGACCTGATCCACCCGGCCAAATTGATAAGGTTGCAGGGGCAAGAGACCCAGCTTGTCGTAGTTCAATTCCACCAGATCCATCAGCCGGTCAGGGCGGTTGAGATAGGCCCATTCGGCATTGAGCACGCGCAGACGCGCACGCGCCTCGCCAATCGCATTTTGCAGCGCCTGCGCATTGGCCTGCGCCTCTTGAGTGCGATAATTTTCGCGATAGGCCCAAAAGGCCAGACCGATGACGGAAAGCGCGGTCAAAACATAAAGAATGCTGCGCATCATTTCGCTCCCTTCAACATGGGGACACCCAAAGCGCTGCGCTCGCTCTGCCCTGCAGGGGCATCGGTGCGCGTGGCAACACGCAGCCGGGCAGACCGGGCGCGTGGATTTACGGCCAATTCCTCGTCATCGGGGCCGATGGCCTTGCGCGATTTGAGGGTGAATTGCGGTTCTTCGCGTGTGATTTCAGGGGCGTGGCGGCTGCCGGTGCCACCCCCGCCCGAGCGCGCCGTCAGAAAGCGTTTGACGATCCGGTCCTCGATCGAATGAAAGGTCACGACCGCCAGTTGACCGCCCTCTTTGAGCGCGCGTTCCGCCGCCTCCAGCCCTGCGATAAGCGCGCCGTATTCGTCATTCACCGCGATGCGGATCGCCTGAAAGCTACGGGTGGCGGCATGCGCCTGCCCCGGCTTGGAGCGCGGCAAGCACCGCTCGATAAGGCCCGCCAGATGCAGGGTGGTTTCAATCGGGGCCTCTGTACGCGCCTTGACGATGGCGCGGGCGATCCGCCTGCTCGCGCGCTCCTCGCCATAAAGATAGAGAATATCGGCCAGATCGGATTCTTCGGCGGTATTCACCAGATCGGCGGCACTTGGCCCCTCTTGGCTCATGCGCATGTCCAGGGGGCCGTCCTTCATAAAGGAAAACCCACGCTCGGCCAGATCAAGCTGCATCGAGGACACGCCCAGATCGAGAACGACGCCGTCAAGATCCGTGGCATAGTCATCCATCTGTGCGAAATTGCCCAGCACAAGGCGCAGCCGGTCACCATACTCTGCCCCCCAGCCCTGCGCCATGTCATGCGCCAGCGGGTCACGGTCTACGCCGATGACCTGATCGGCACCGGCATCAAGCAGGGCGCGGGCATAGCCCCCTGCCCCCAGCGTGCCATCAAGCCAAACCCCCTGAACCGGCGCCACGGCGGCAATCAGCGGGCGCAAGAGAACGGGGATATGCGGGGCGTTGGATTTTGGGGCGGCGGCAGCGGCCATGGATCAAACCCCGTCCGGATTGTCGAGCAGGATCAACGGATCAAAGTCATCGGGGAATTCATCCAACCATTCCTCGGTCTTGGACAGTTCCTCGGCCTCATAGGTCTCGGGCTTCCAGATCTGAAAGGTATCCCCGGCGGCGATAAAAAACGCCTCGTCCTCAAGCTCGATCTTCTTGCGCAGCTTGGCAGGCAGCACCAGACGCCCGGTCTCATCCACCGCGGTGGGAAAGCTCTGACCGTGAAACAGGCGCTGCAGATGTTTGCGCGCATTCGACCCGCGCGGCAGGGCGGCGATCTTGGCATCCACCTCTTGCATCGCCTCGATGGTATAGCACTCGAGATAGCGGCGGCGGTGGTCGCCATAAACGATGATGAGTTCCGGGTTAAGCCCGTCGGTCCAGCTCGGATCTGAGGCCTCGATCACACGGCGAAACAGGGCCGGGATTGATACCCTGCCCTTTCCATCCACCTTGTGGAGGCTCTCGCCTCTAAAAATCCGGCCCACTGTCCCGTTGGTCCCTATATCTGCCCCAGATTGAAAACGTACCCCTGAGACACGAAACGGCGGGTTGATCTGCTGCCACTGATCAACCCGCCGCCCTCGTCCCGCTTGAGCGGGGTGTCCGACTGCGCGCGCCACCTGGGGGGATGTCTGCTCGCTCGCGCGCCGGATCTCTTTGTTCGATGAAAGCGGGTGCCTGTATGAAACCTGACTTGGGAGTTTTTCGGGGTCTTGGCGCCCCTCTGTGATCCCGTCCTCATCGTGTATTCTTGATACACTGGGAAATTGTCCCATGGCAACGATTTTTTACGGGATAAGCACAGGATATTGTTGTAGCAGGCCCGTGAAAACAACATTCTGTAGCAAAATTCGCAAAAAATTTACCTTATCTTGTGTGGTACTCAATCTTGATAACAAAATATACGGAAACTTGGGGCGATTAAAATATCCCGTGATTTCCCTAGCTATTCCGACACTTTGGATAGAATCCATCGTCCTTTCCCACAGAAACCCCGTATTTCAGCAGTGAATCACCTATAACTCTTACCCAAATATCGAAAGTGATTCGCGAAATCACGTGGAAAAGACCTGATTCCTCAAATCTGTCCCATACATTCCCATCAAACTGCAAACGCGGACAGCCAGAACGACAGAACCCCGCCACTTGGGCGAGGTTGTAGCGTGACAGCGAAGTTTGCAGTGAATTACAGTGAAGTTTACAGCAACGCGTTTTTAGCGGACGGCCCTGCCACGCGCATTTGAAGGGGGCATTTAACGCCCCCTTAACCTCCCCCCTCACTCCACATACCGAAACCCCTGCACGGCGCGGAAGTGACCGCCGTAGCCGGTCCCGGCGGGCTTCAGGCCGCGACGCGCTCGGGCGGCGGCGAGGGTCTTCATGCTGCGCTCCTTGGACTGGGCGTAGAGGATGGCCGAGACCTGCGCCCAGAGGGGATCGCGGCGCAGGGCTGCGGCAAGGCCCGGGTGCGAGGTGTGAAAGAGCATCGGCATGGGCCTCTCGTAGCGGTTCACGCCGCGCCGCCAGAGGGCGCAGACCTCGTTGAGAAAGCGCAGCCCCAGCCCCGCGCCCTGCCACTCGGGCATGACGACAAGGCGACAGGCGCGCCCCTCGACCAGCCCCGGCCGGGTCGAGACGGCGAGATGCGCCACGGGCGCGCCATCGACGAAGCCCACGTAGTAATTGGCCGCGATCATGCGGGGCAGCTTCAGGTAGTGATGCGGCTCAAAGGCGGGCCAGAAGGAGCCGTCTGTCTGGTGAATGTCCATGGCAATGCGCGGTGCCCGTCGAAGACGCCTCCAGCGGAACTCGGCGCGGCGGGTGTCGATCACCCAGTCGGGCTGTAGCCAGGACACGACGTCCTCGTGACAGGTGACGGCGACGAACTGGCCTTTGCCGCGCCGCCACGCCTTGGCAAACGCGGCGGCCCCGATCTGGGCCACGCGCCGGTCGATGGTCGAGGTGAACTCGTCGAGAATGGCAAAGCTCGGCCGCTCTGCCAGAATGCGCGCCAACTCAGCCCGGAATTGCTCGCCGGTCGAGAGATGGTGGAAGGGGCGCAGCCAGCTCGGCACGGTGCCAAGGCCCACGGCGGAGAGGGCCGCCGCGACGGCATCGAATGCGCCCTCGGGATCAATCGCGTCGATCAGCGCGCCCTCGGGCCACGGGCGCGGGTCAAGCTGCGCACCAAAAGCCGCGCGGGCGAGCGAGGATTTCCCGCTGCCCGAGGGGCCGACGATGAGGCCGATCTGCCAGGGCCGGGCCAAGAGATCGGCCTTGACCTCGATGCGGAAATCCGCGTCGCCCTCGACGTTGAAGAGGCTGGAGACCCGGGCCGCGCGATAGGTGTCCGGGATGGGGCTGGCGTGGTGAATGGCGAGTTTCATGTCACCACCACGCGGCATTTGAAGCCTTGGCGGCGCAGGCGGCCGAAGGCATCCACTTGGGCGGCCTCGTCCTCGAGGAGGACAATGACGCCATATTGCCGCCGGTAGCGGGTGCCCTTGGGCAGGCCCGGCGCACCGGGCGGCAAGTCAGGTTTCGGGAGTGTGGTCGATCTGGCCAAGTTCGGCTCCTTCTCTCTCCGCATCGCGCTTTGGCGGAAGGGCTCTTGGCCTCAGGATATTCATCGCCCGGCAGCGCGGGCATTTGATCGAGACGCCGGATATCTGCGCGCCTCTCTCGTATTTAAATAGCAAACGGCTGCATGCGCAGCAACGCAGTTCTAGACCTTCCAAATCGAATCGCCTCATAAAGTCGCCGCCCCTTTGGGGCAGGGAGCGGCCATAAGGCGTTTGCTGGTCGGCGGGGTTCATGTTTGGCGACTGGCCCCGCGTCCCCGGGCGTGTCTTCCTGAACGCTCGGGGCCTCCTGTAGCTTCTGAGGAGGAGCTCAGAACCGCGCGGCGAGGGCTGCGACGCCCTCGGGCACCTCGGGCCAGACCGGATCGTCGCCCGTCTTGATGGCGCGACGGCACTCGGCCTGCATCGCCGCGACCCATGATTTCCAGCTTTGCGCCAATTCCAGATCGCCCTCGATCAGACCGGACGCGGCCAGAGCATCCGCGCGGGGGCTGCCGCCCAAGACGGCCGCCATAAACACGATCCCGGCTTGGGCGATGTTCATCTGCGTGGTCTCTGAGCCGACAAACAAGATACGCGACCGGCAGTCGGTCTTGATCAAGGCGGCACGAGCAAAGTTGTCTACTAGGGTCTTGGCCTCGACGGTGATGGCTTGGGCGAAATCAATCTGCATCGGGGGTCTCCAACTCATAGGGCGGCAGGGTCACGGGGCCGTTCCCCGTGAGGGTAAGGGGCGCGGGAAAGAGCGTCTCTTGCGGCGCGTTGGCCCCGTGCGGCAGCACGAGCGTGAGGCGCAGCGTGCCGCCCACACGTTCGACTGGGCCTGCGAACCAATCGCTTGCGATGGCCTCGCGCGGCAGGGTCGCGCCCTCGGGCAGCGGCGTGAAATCGAACACCTCGCCATTAAGCGTGAGCGCATCGCCGGTGCGGCTTAGCGTGAGGGGCGTGTCGCGGCGGGTGGGGGAAAGGGTGATCTGCATGGGTGTCTCCTTTAGAACCAGCGGCCGGTGGCAATCAGATCAACAGTGCGATTGGCGGCAGCTTGCGTGGTGACGGCGGTCACGGCCCAAGGGCCGGATGTAGCATTTGGAGCACTGTGCGACGCGGCTCCAAAGGCCGAAGCGGCGTTTGGCATCGCGACCAGTTTTGGCGCGCTGGCCGAAAGGAATTCCGCCGGAAACGTCCAGTTCTGCCCGCCGCTCCGAAACCCGCCCAAATAGGCGACGTTGATCGCGAGGTTGACCGTCAACGTATGCCAGCAAATCTGTGTACCATCTGCAAAGCGCACATAATCGCCATTGGCATTGCTGCCCCGCTCGATCACGGCCCCTGTAGGGACGCCGCCGGATTGGCTCACGGTGCCGACGAGGTTGGCCCTTGTCGTGATCTCAGTCCAGGCGGACCAGACTGGGCCAACGGTATCCGTAAGGTGCCTCACAAAAATCTGGCTGCTGACCCCAAAGGCGATTTGCAAGAAGCCGCTGGCCCCCGAAGAGGCCAAGCGTGTCATGTGCAGGACGACGCCTGCTGAACTCGGTGCGCCGGTGGTCGTGCTAGCGTAGCGATGAAAGCCGGTTGTGGTCACGGTATCCAGAGATGCTGGGGACAAGATAGAAGAGGTTTCCCCAAGGCCGTGCGCCCGGTTCAGCAGCACCCGTCCCGCTGTGGCATCGGAAGGGGAGGATTGTTCAATCGTTGTCCGTGCCAAGAGCGCGCGTGCAGCTGGGGTCAGATCTGCCAGCGCCAACGTGCCCAAGCCGGTGAAGTAAGGCATTTTGTTCGCTGCCCCTTCCAAACCGGCAAGGCTCGTGAGGTTGCCAGAGCCGAGCGCTCCGACAATCTGGTTGAGCGCCACGAGCGACCGCTCGCCCGCGTCGATCAGGCGGATCGAGTAGTTTGCCGATGCCTGTCCACCGCCGGGCCAAGCGCGGGCAAGGGTGATCGAGGTGGCGCTGTTGACCGAGGCAATCTCAACCGTGAGGCCCGCTGCGCGGAAATCGTCACCGGGCAGGATGCCGCCCGCGATCCAGTTGGTGCCCACGCCTGTGACGGTCGTGCTGCCGTTGCTGACCGAGATGGTCCCCGTGGTATAGGTCGTCGTCATCCCTCACTCCTTTGTTGATCGGGCCGCTGTCATGTGAATACCGCCGTCGCTTTTTCTTCGGCGAACATCTGCGTTCCTTGCAAAACGTAGACGCCCTTCAGGCCACCGGGATGGGACCAGTAGCGCACCTGCAATGTGTAAGTCGTGGAGGACGCCCCCGGCGTCGTGCGGTTCTTGAACATCAAGCCATCGAGAAGCTGCCTGCGCCCTACCTCGATCCGCTGCCGATAGATGAGGGTATCCGCCATCTGGACCCCGTTCCTCAGGACCCGGTATTCGACGTCCGCCCCAGCATCATCTGGGCTGAGGGACACCGCCTGAAACCGGACGTTCAGGATCATGTGACGCTCGCTGGGCAAGTTCCGATGCGCCGCAGTCAGCGTCAGAACGTCCTCAAAGTCGGTGGTGCTGGAGATCCCGAATGGGTCTTGCAGGGTCACGGCGCTGATCGCCCCAATCGCGTCGAGTGCAATCTTGTCGGTTAGGATTGACCCGCCAAGGATCAGATCCCCGTCCAAAACGAAATCGCCCGCCACCTGTACATTGCCGTCGAGACGCAGATAGTCGCCGGACCAGCGACCGGTGATTGTCGCCCCCTCCACGGTCCCATCACTGACGCTGACCGCCTCAAAGACGTTCTGCTCGTTCAGGCGCATGACAAAGCCCGCCGCAATCCCGTCTGCAGTGGCTTCGGCAAAGGCCGTGGCCTCGGCCAGTGCGGTCAGATCGCCGTAATTGGCCGAGACGGTCTGATTGACGGCCGCAACCGCCTCCGCCTCCGTTACCTTGGCGGCCTCGACCGTGGAGACCCGCGCGAGCAGACCGGTCTCGGGGGTATTGAGAGCGCTCTCGACGGTGGTGGTGCGCGAGGCGAGGGAGGTTAGAGCGCCATCGATCTCGGAGACTTCAGCGGTTAGCAGGTCCAGCGCGTTTGCCGTCGCTAGCCCCGGAATGGCCGCCTGCACCAAGGTGACTGCCGCTGAGACGATCTGGATTTGATCCTCGGTCAGGTCGATCCGGGAATTGAGGTCCTGGGCCGCCTGCGCCACGACCTCGCGCGTTGCAATCCCGTCCAGTATTGCGCGGGCGGCTCCTTCGACGGACTGTGCGCCTGTGAGCTTGAGCCGGGAGCGCACCGCGCGGGTGGAATTGGATTGCACCCGTTCGCCGTCCTCGAGCTGTTCGGCGCGCACAGTCAGTGTGTCCACGGCATCGCCGACCAGATTGAGGCCGGTTTCGAGGTCGGCAATCTCGCCGGTCAGCGCCGTGGTCGCGTCGGTCAGCGTGGCGACGCCTGCTTCGGTCTCGGTGACGCGGGCGTTGGTCTCGGTCAGCGCCTCCGCAGTGCCCGTGGCAAGCCCCTCCAAATCGGTCAGTTCGGAACCGAGCGCCGTGATATCCTCGGCCAGCGCCAGCCCCTGCGCGATGCGCGCCGCGCGCTCTGCGGTCAAATCGGCGCTTGAGGCTCCGGGGGCCGGGCGGCCAATCGCCAACCAGTCAATCTCGACGCTTGCGGGCAGGTCGAGGCGGACCCGGTCCACGGTGCCAGACCACGCCAGATCGACAGTGAGGAGCGCCACATCCTCCGCCCATTCCGGCTCGGCCACGTCGACGCGGCGCGCGGCGTCAAACGCCTGCCCCGAGGCGGCCCACCAGAATTGCGCGGCCCATGCTGGAACGCCACTGCGACGAAGCCGGGCGCGCAGCTGTCGATAGGCCTGCGTGGGGATCGCAAGACCAGCTGGCGAGATCGCGCCGCTGCCCGATGCGAGCGCAAGCCAACCGTCGGAGGTGACGCTTGGGGCGGTGGTGACGCCGGTCCACCCTTCGGCGTCTGCATCCCAATACCAGACTGCGGCGGCGTCGAACTGTGTGACCGTGCCCACGGAGAGGAGCGCAATCTGATTGGCCAGCGCGTCATCGCCGTCGATCCGCGCTTGGTCGACGGTCTGGGCAAGGGCCGCAATATCGCCGGTCGTGGTCTGGAGCGTCTGGACCGACTGCGCGATCTGCACCTGCCCGTCGGCCAGCACGGTGAGCGCTGCCGAGGCTTCGGCCCGTGCGCCCTCGATCTCCGCCACCAGTGCGGTGCGCACCTCGTCGCGCGCCAGAAAGTCCCGCGCGGCGGCCTCGAGCGCCAGTTGTGCAGAGGATTTAATGCGGTCCCGCGCGGCGCGAACGCCGCCTGCGACGGAAAGCACGTCCCCGGCGCGGGCCTGCGCCTCTGTCAGCAGCGCGCCGTCGAGCCGCGTCACATGCGGCACCTCCGGCACATCGTCCACGCCAATGGGGGCGATCACCTGCTCGATGCGGCCGAAAAGATCGGCGACGCTCGGCGGAATTCCATCCTCGCCAAGGCGTGCTTGGGTCAGGGCAAAGGCCGCGTCGAACTGGTCGCGCAGGGCATCGCTGAGGTCGGCCGCCGCCACCCGCACATCATCCGTGGTCACCCAAATCCAGGCCGACCAGATGCCCCGGCGATTGTCGGAGAGCGCCTTGGCACGCACGCGAAGGTTGGTGAGTGGCGGCACAGGCTGGATGGTCGCAAGGCCCCGCTCGACATCGAGCACGGTGCCGCTCCAGACCTCTTCTTCGGTCTCGCGCTTTTGGCATTCGATGGCGATGCCCTTGATCGTCTCGGCGATGCCGGACGCGTCCCAAAAGACGTCGACGGCGGCATGGGCACGGGTGCCTTCGGCGTTGGAGACGGTGCGCGCCGCCGCGTCGAAAAGGGGCAGGCCCGCATCGGTGGGCACCGGGCGCGGCAGGATCGAGCTGCGGTCGGGGATCTCGAGCGTCGTGTCTGGTTCGAAATCCTCGGGGTCACGTTCGCGCAGCGAGGCGACGACGGTCAGCCGGTGCAGGTCGAGCACGATCTCGGTGACTTCAAAGAGCTTGTCCGTGTAGTCGTTCCAGGCAGAGGTGACGGCCACGGTATTGAGCGGACGCAGCCCGGCGTAATCGGGCGGAAGCGGCCATGCGTGACGCCGCCACCGGCGATGGTCCTTGAGCGCCGATTGCGCGAGTTGCCCGGCCTGTCCGGGGTTGAACACCGCAGGCAGGTCCATCTCGAAATTCCGCGCGATGCCGTCCTCGGCCTCCCACGCGGCGTTGCGGATCTGATCGAGCGGCACGCCGTTCCAGAGCGCGCCCGGCGAGACATATTTGGCGGTCACGCGATTGTAGATCTCGAGCAGCTCGGGGAACGGGTCCTTGGTGGCAGCGTCGGTCACCAGAAGATCGTCGTCGGTGATCACGGCCACGGGAATATCGGGCGCGTCGACCTGAATGTAGAAGAAGCCGCCGAACTCGGTCATCTGCGCGTTGCAGGCGGCCTGAAGCTCGCCGATCACGTCATGCGGCGTGTCCTCGGCGAAGCGGATTTCATAGCCCGCCTCGTATTTGGGTCGCCCGCCCAGATCCGCGTCGCAGGCGTTCATGGCGGGCACCCAGTTCCAGCCGGGCAGGTCTTCGGCCTCGGCCTCGCCGCCCCAGACGGACCCGTCATAGAGCCGGAGGCCGCGCAGGATGTTGTAGATCTTGACCACCGGGTTGCGCGTCGGCTCCCACGTGGTGGGATCGTCCCAGCGATGCGGCCCCGTGCCCCCGGCCGTGCTGTCGCGGCGCAGGTCGTAAAAGGGGATGCCGCGCGCCTCGTAACGCTGCTCCGGCGCGCCATTGGGCCAGACCTTGGAGCTGACCTCCATCGTGAGGATCGCGTAAGGGATGCCGCGCCCGATATGGGCCTCTGTCCAGGGCGTCTCGGGGTCCTCGGCATATTTGGCGACCAGCGTCGGATCGGCGGCGGTCTGGGTGCCGTCATAGACCTTGATCCAGGCGTAATCGATGCTCTGGTCACGCTTGGCAATGAGCGGGAAGCCGTAGTCGGGATGCTCTTCCTCGCCCAGTTCGGAATAGACGCCGTCCACGATGACGCGGTTGAACCCGGCCCCGGGCAGGCCGCCCAGTTCGATCACGGTCTGGTAATACTTGTTATTGGGGCCGTGGCTGTTGTGATAGATGAGATGCCCCTTGGTGGCATAGAGGCCGATGATCGAGGTCTCGCTCTCCAGCTCGCCACGCGTTGTGGCCGTGACCTGAAGCCCGAAGGCGGCGTTGCGCCCGCGTCGGGCGCGGCGCTGTTGCAGGATCGAGAGGCCCACGCCTGCAAAGAGGCGCAGGGCAAAGAGGGCAACGGCCTTGACCGTGACCCCGGCAAAGACGGCAGCGACAAGCCCTGCCACCGGCCCGGCCGAGGCGGGGGCGGCCGAGGCGAGCACAAGCGCCGTGATCCAGAGAAGCAGCCTCATGGCCGGTAAATCCGGATCGCACGGTCGAGCGGCACCGCGCCCAGGCCCCGCAACGGGCGCAGCACATGGATATGCCCGCCGCCGACAAGGCCCATGGCTTCCTCGCCCGCCTCGATCAAGACCGCGATGTCGCCCGCCTGCGCCTGCATCCAGCCCGCATCCCTCAACAGGATCGGGGCCAGAACCTCGGCCGGGGAGGCAAAGCCGTCTTCGACCAGCAGCGCGCGGCCTTCATCAAGGGTTTCATACCACCCGCGCCAAGGCGCGGCCGGATCGGTGCCGGTCAGCGCAGCAATCCAGTCGGCTGCGAACAGCGCGCAATCGTTCCGCCCGGGCCGGAACGGCTCTGCGCGCCGCGCATCGAGGAATTGCCGCAGGAGGCGTTCGCGTGTCGTCATTTGCGGTCGCTCGGGTCGTTATTGGGTATGGGCGGCGGCGGCCGCTCGGTCACGACCGTCTCTTGGCCCCACGGGATCGGGCGGTCGGCGATACTGCCGCCGTATTCGCGGAATTTGTCGGACGGGTCGCGCAGCCGTTGTGCCGCGTCGGACTTGAAGAGCGGCTGGCGAAAGGTGAGCGGCCGGGTGGCCGAGGAAATCACCAGCTCCGTGCGCGACTGGTCCCCGAGCTTGCCCAGCGTCTCGGGCGCGGTCTCGAGCCGTCCTTTGATGACGCGCTGCGGGGTCCCGAGTGGCGCGCCGGTGTAGATATCGAGCGGCTGCGACCAGACGCGCACCCGGGCCTGTGCGGCCTGATAAACCTGCAACGCCAGCTTGGCGGCATCGGTCATTGGCGGCAGGATCACGCGGTGGCGGCGCACCTCGAGGCCGATGCCTGCGCGGATTGGCGGCACCTCGATCACATTGCCCGCACCCAGAAAGAGATGGGTTTCGCCGTCGACGGTAAAGGTCTGGTGATCGTCCCCGGTCCAGAGGCCCATGGGCACGATCTCGCCCGTGACCCGGTCGCGCGGCTCGATCAGAACGAGGATATGGGCATCGGTGCCGCTGCGCTCGGCCAGCTGGTCCATTTGGGCAAGATCAAAGCTCATACCCCGCCTCCCAAGGTTTGCTGCCAGGTGAAGCTGCCGCCTTCGGTGCGCTTTGACCGCCCCGCACCCGGTTTGAAGGTGAGAAGCTTTGCGCGCAGCTGCGGGCGCTCAAGGATCACGGAGGCCCCGACCACGGCACCGGGGCGCAGGAAGGGCGAGACCTCGAAGCGGGCTGTGGCCCCGGTGCTATCCGCCGTGACCGTGGCATTCATGATCCGGTGGACGGCATAGCGCACGGGGCTCGCCAGATATTGAAACCCGATCTTTTGCCCCCGCCGCAGGGTAAAGTTGGGCGGCAGGCCTTGCAGGCTCAGTTCCCGATTGCCGGGGACAAGGCTCTTGATCGTGACCGGCTGTGCGGCCCAGTTGATGCCCCCCGGATAGGCGGGGTCTTGCGGTGCAAACTGGCGGCGGTCGTAGATCATGAAGGACGCGCCCGGCTCGAGCAGGCTTTCGATCAGTGTATCTTGGGCGGCGATCACATCAGGCTCGGATTTGCCCAAAACCACTTCGCCTTGCCAGAGCCGCGTGCCGCGCCGATGCACAATGACCTCGCCCCCGGCGGTGACCGAATTGGTGCTTTCGCCGCTGAGGAAAAACGTGGCCTCCTCAATGCCCAGAAGGTCAAAGAAGCCCGAGACCGGAAGGGGCCAGTCCTGTACCGCCATTATCCTCTCCCCAATGGATCGCGCCGGATCGCCTCGACCCGGCCCGGCAGTTGTTGCGCCGAGAAATCGTCAACCACCTCGATGGCCACGTCGCGCGCGCGCTCTTCGGCGACGACGCGGAAAAGCTCCGACGGCTCGATGCGCAGGCGCGTGACGCCATTGCCCGGCGCGCCTGCGCCGCTCGCCGCCGTGGCGGCACCCCCCGCCTGCGCGGGCAGCGGCAGGCCGCCCCCGGCAAAGCCCGGGATGATCGCGCCTGCGTTCATGGCTTCGAGCAGCGCGCGATTGCGGGCCGTGGCCTCGGCCGTCATGATGAACTCCCCGGCGCTGACCAGCGCGGGGATCTTGTCGCCCCGGCCTGTGCCTGCGCCCAAGAGGAGGCCGGGGCGGGTGACGAGAGGATCGCCGCCAGCGGCGAAGCCGGGCAACCCGCCGTTTGCGAAGGACAGAAGCGAGCCGCCCGAGAAGAGGCCAAAGAGATCGCCAAGCGCGCCGCCGCTGCCGCCCCCGCCGAAGATCCCGCCCAGAAGGCCGCTGCCGCCAAAGAGCCCGCCCAAAGGACCTGACCCGAGGATGAGCGCCTCCTTGGCCGCGCGCACGATCATGTCGCCGATGCCTTTCCAGACGTCCCGCAGGCTTTCGGCCTCGAGGAGCACGTCATCGACGGCGCGGCTGAACTCCTCCTTGCGCTCCAAGGCGATGCGCTCGTTTTCATGGGCCTCGACAAGGGCCTCTATCTCTTCGCGCTGTTTTGGGGTGGCGGCGGTCAGGCTTTCGCGCAGGCGGATCATCTCGCGTTGCACCGGGTCGCTTTCGCGCAGCGCCTCGATCTCGCGCCGTTTGCTCTCGATCAGCCGGTCGAGCGCCTGTTGTTCGCGCAAGGTGGCATTGGTGGACCCGCCGCGCGCGCCGCTGGTGGACCGAGTGGGCCGGGCGAGTTCGTTGAGCCGGGCGGTCTCGCGCGCCAGTTCGATGGCCGCTTGCCGTTGATTGTTGAGAAATGCCTCTTCGCCTGCGTTCTCAAAACCTGCGTCCCGGATCGGGGCAGACGCACGGTCGAACCGGGCACCGGCCAAGGCCCCGGCGCGCCCAATCGGATCGTCACGAAACTCTGCCCGGATACGGGCGTTCTCCAACCCGACTTCGCCTTGGGACTGCAGGTCGAACATTGCATCGACGGCACCGCGCACCTCGGCCGAGAGACGGGCGGCCTCATTGGCGGCTGCATTGAGTGCCCCGGAAATGTCCGCGGTCGAGAGATCAAAGGCGGCCTGTGCGGCATCGCGCAGGGCGTCTTTCGTCGCCTCGCTTGCTTTTGATGCCTCGATCTCCTCGAGCTTGGCGTTGAGCGCGAATTGCGCGCGCAGGCGCGTCACTTCGGCACTGTCGGCCCCATGCTGCGCGATGGCTTGGGCGAGTGCGTTCTGCTCGGTCATCGTCGAGAGCATGGCCTGCGCCGCCGCCTCGGCCTTGAGCTGCTCGCCGGTGGCTTTGGTCACCAGGTCGAGGAAGGCCAGCATTTCCTCGTTTTGGCGGTTCTGCTCGGGGTCTTGTTTTTGCAGCTCGATCACACGGGCGAGCTCAATCTCCTGTTGGCGGAGCAGCTTCAGCTGCTCCTCCTCTTGTGCGTTTCGGTCTCCAGACGCCACTGCCAGCGCGTCGTAGCTTTCAATGACAGCCGCCAGCGCCGCCTGCTGTTCCTCCAATGTGCCGGACGCCGCTTCTTGTAAACCGACAAGGTCTGCTAGAAAGTCGTTGATTAGGCTCCGGCTCTCGCGGCGCGCGTTGCCAAAGAAGATATTGCCCAGATCGAATTCCTGTGCGAGCCGCACCTGGTCGCCGCTATCAAACCGGGGCAGGTTGAGGTTACGTTCTTCAAGGAAGCTATTGATCCCGGCCGTTGCTTCGCGCTGTGCCGCACGCTTTTCAGCCTCGACGATCCGGTCAAGGATGTCTTGCGCGCGCTCGACGAAGCCTTCACCAAAGCGCTCGGCCAGTTCGAGCCGGGTGGCAGAGGCCTCGGCGATCTTGTCCTTCAGGCTGTCGATCCGGGTCTCCAGCGCCTCGACCGTATCTGCGAATGTCTCGCCTTCCTCCGATGCGGACATGAACCAATTGACCACGGCTGCCGTTGCCGCCAGCGCGCCGATGGTGATCAGGTTGATCGGGCTCAGCATCGACAGGACCGCGCCCCCCAAGGCCCGGAATGCGCCCGCCGCTCCGAGCGGGCCGATGACTTGGGTGATCTGGGTGCCCTGCTGAACGGCCAGCGTCAGCGGGTTCTGCCCGGCGATGAGCATTTGCACGACGTCATTGCCCTGCGCCACCAGATTGCCCATCGAGCCCGCAGCGAGGCGATTGGCCGAGGCCACTTTCTGGGTCGCGGCCGCGTTGACCTCGGCGGCGCTGCTGGCCGTCGTGAGACCCGTCGCCGAGGTCCGGGCGGCAGTCCCAAGCTGGCCCACGCCTCGCGCGGCAGCCGCACCTTGTGTGCCCACGCCACGAATGTCCTGGGCGGCCCCTTTGGCTGCGGTGCCGGTGGCCTGCAGCTCGGCCTTCGCCTGGTCGGCGTCCATGAGGATCTCGGCCCGTGCGACCAATGTCATGTCAGCTCTCCCGCATCGCGGCCACTGCCGCGCCTTCGATCACCTGCACCTCGGCCCAAAGTTGGGGCGTGACCTTGATCCCGCTCATGTGCAGCCCCGCCCGCGCGGCCGTGTAGTCGAGACCCACCACGCGAAAGCCCGCGAGCCCGGCCGAGACGGTGCGCCATTGATTGCAGACCGCGAGAAAGGCGCGCAGCGCCGGGACATTCTGCGGCCAGACACCAGAGCCGAGGCCGGACGGATCACGACTGAGCTGGCCCGGGTCGATCCCCCAGAAGGCCGCCTCGTCATCATGGTCGCGCCCCTCGTCATCCTCGATCAGGTCGCCGCGCGCCCATGCCCGCCCGGCCCATTTCAGTTTTTTACCCGTTTCCCCATCAGCGCCGCGTAATAGGCGTTGATCATCGCCACGCGGACATAGGCCACGCCAATCAGCCGGTCGCGCAGGGCGTGGCTGTAAGGCAGCTTCTTGCCGTGCTCATCCTCGACATCATCAAAGCCCGCGACGGCCGCCGCCAGAAACTCCCGCTCGCCGCGCGAGGTGCGCATGTCAAAGGCCTCAATTTCGTCGTCGGGCAGCACGCGGAATGTGACCTTCATGTCCTGCAGCTCGTGGCCGCCGTCGGCGGGCACCTTGATCTCGACGCGGTGGGTGAAGGTCGGGGTCTGGTCGATCTTGAACATGGGGGTGAACTCTCTTTCAAAGGGGCGTTGAAGGGGGCGTTGAACCGGCTCAGGTGAGGGTCATCACCCACTGATCGGCAGCGGTGGAGGTGGTGGGCAGCGGCACGAGGCGCAGCGGCCATTCCTTGCGGCCTTGCCCGTCCTCAAGCCCCTCGGGGCGCTGCATCTGGGCGCGCGGGGCCGCGATATTGACGATGTTTCCGGCGGTCTTGCCGTGCTCGATCTCGACGGCGACCTTCTCTTGGGCAGCCGCCATTGTGAACGGGTTGAAGGAGGCCAGCGCCACGGCGCGCACCCGCGCCTCGATGGTGTTTTCGTGCCCGTCGAGCAGCACCTCCTCCTCGCCGATCAGGAACTGCGCCTCGATGCGGTTGGCGAGGGTGAGCTTGAAATTGCGCATCACGAGCGGGGTCGCATCAATCGTGAAGACGGGCGTGTTGGCATCCGAGGCTGCGAGCGGATCGGGAATGCCGGTGAAATCTGCCGTGGGCACCGCCACGTCGGCCGGGGCCACGTAGAGGGCCGTGAACTCGAACTCGATGTAGGGAATGCCCGAGGCTGAGACGTCAAAGGCGGCGGTACCGCGCACGCCGACCATGGCATAGAGCGTGCCGCCGATATTGAGGTGCAGCGTGACGCTCTCGAGGTTCGAATAGACCCGGTTGTAGACCACGGAGGTGGCCGCCGTCACGGTCTCTGCACAGCCGCAGGCGCGCAGGAGGCGGCCCCAGCGGGGCGCTGTCCCGGCGGTACCGGAGCCTGCCAACTCGACCTTGAAGGAAATCGTGCGGTGCAGATCGACGGGGATCGTGCCCGTTGGGCCGCCATGCGGCGTGTCGAGATTGCGGTCGAGGTCCTGACCCTGCATCGGCGACAGGCGCACATCGGTGGCGAGGATCGCATCGCCTCCCGTGGGGGCGGCGTCGGTGCCATAGGTGGTCTCGAGCTTTGCGAGCAGGACCTTGCGTCTCCAGAGCAGGCTCATTTGTCAGCGTCCTTCTTTTCGGGTTTCGGCGCGGGCGCAGGCTTGGTCCCTGCGGGTTTGAGCGCGCCCTTGTCGTCGCGGGTGTAGGACCCGCCGGAGGTGGGGAGATTGGTCATGAGAAGATCCTCAGTTGATCGTCGATGGAGAAATCGAGCTGATAGGCGAGGCGACCGGCCCCGCTCTCGATGAGCTGGCCGCGCTCGAACCGGTGCACGCCGACCTCGTCGCCCGGTGCCCAGCCCGCCACGGCGCGCACCACACGCATCAGGAACTGGTCGATCTTGTCGAGGGCTGCGGCCCCGGTGCGGTCAAAGGACTGGACGAAGATCACCACGCTCGTGCGGAAGGTCAGCATCTGGCTATAGACGCCGGAAGCGGCATCGGCGCGCCCGCCCTGCATGCCGGAGGGAAAGACGTAGGCCGCGACCGACTGCGCGGGCAGCTTTTTCGAGCGGATCAGATCGACAAAGGCGCGCCCGCCGTCGACCCGGCCTGCCAACTCGGGCACCTGCGTCTCGATCCGGGTCATGACGTCGCCGATCATCAGATGAAGCCTTTCAGATTTTCGCCTGTCATCGGGCGCGAACGGTCCGTCACCCGGGCCTCGCCTCCGCCGGATGATGCCGGCACAACTCCTGAGGCGCTTAGTTGCACCGTGCCTGCGGCAATATCCTTGAGGCTAGCAAGGGCTTGCTTGTAGTCGGCCGTGATCTTGGCGTCGGGCTCATAAGTGTGCAGCTTGTAGATCGCGATATCGCGGGCAATTGCGGCGACAAGGGGCTGCGCGTCGGACAACGGCAGGACGTAGCGGGCCTTGAGATAGCCGTCGATCAGCGCGTCGGTATCGGCCAGCGCAGAGGCCACTACGTCCGCGTCGATCAGGCCTGTGGCGGCCTCCGCGCGGTCGGTCAACGACACCAGCATCGGCGTGCCAAAGCGATCCGTAAGCTCTTCAAGGGTGGTGTAGGGCACGTCTCAGCTCTCCTGTCCTTGCGGGTCCCGACGGCGGTCGGCCGCCGCCGGGGTGGCTCTGGCAGGCAGAGCGTGCGCGGGTCAGTCCTCGTCCTGCGCCAAATGGTAAACGCGGATGGTCAGCGTCTCGTCGCTGTTCAGCGCGGCAGCCTCTGCCTCGCTCAGATCGTCGGCGCGGATGATCTGCGGCTCGCGGGTGAAGCGCCGCCCAATCCGGCGGCGGCCCTGCGCGGGACCGGTCACCTCGAGCACGAGCGGGCCGCTTTCGCTTTGGGTTTCCGGGGTCTGAGCGCCTTCCGCCGGAGGCGGAGCGACGACGTCATCGGTACTCTCCCCGGTGCCCGGCTTTTTCGCCTCGGCCTCAGCGATCTTTTTTGCCAGCGTCGCATCCTTGATATTAGCCGGGTACTGGAGCCCGAGCGCCTGCGCCCGGACCTCCATCTCTTCGCGGGTCTGCGGGGTGCCGGTCATTTCAAGCGCCCCTTATGCCAGCCACGGCACGACAAGCAGCTCGGCCGTGTTGCGGTAGACGTTGGTCGCCCCGGCCGCGTCCCGCTCTGCGTTGAGCAGCTCGAGCGCCTGCCCCTCCAGCGTGGGCGGCACGACAAGGAGGTTGGGCGTGAGGCCCAGCGGGCGGCCGTGGTCGCCCTTCATGCCCATCAGCGCCTCGCGAGCGGCCTTGTAATGGGCCTTGTCGAGGGTCTGCTTGGAGCCCCATGCCATCTGCCAGAGGCCGTAACCCACATTCCAACGCGCGTCGGTGCCGTACTGGAATTCCTTCTTGGAGAACACCGCCGGATCGGTGGCGTTGTCCATGGCGACGAACTCAGGGCGCTGGCGCTCTTGAAAGATGATCGGGCGGATGCGACGGCCCGATGCGATCAGGAACCACGGCGTGCCAGAGCCGCCGTCGGTATTGGCGACCGAAACTTCCTTGCCATCCTCGTCGAGGACCGGGTGGTCCGTGTCGAAGAAGTTCTGGCCGTCGTAGCAAGTGTTGACGAAGCCAGCCTTGAGCGCCTCGAAAACCAGCATGTCCGGCTTGGCGGCGACGCTGTCGCCAAATTCCTGCATGATGGGCGCGTAGACGCCGAGATTGTCGTCAAGAATGTCGTTGCGGTCGACGCCGACCGTCAGTTCGTAATCCTTGTTGACGATGGTGTAGTTGTGCTCGGCCAGTCCATGCACGACGCGGTCGCCCATCCATTCGCGCATGTTGGGCAACTTGCCCAGCCAGCCGTAGGTATTGGAGCGGGTGGTCGAGGGCACGGTGGTGGCGATCCGCTCCCGTTGGGTCGGGGCCTGTTCGAGAGCGCCCATGAACTCGCGCCGGAACCCGGTGCGCAGCGCATTCAGCGTGGCGGTGTTGATAATCATCTCAGTGTCTCCTGTCAGGCTGCGGCAGCACGGGTGAGGGCTTCGTCGAAGCGAACCCAGACCCCGAGTTCGTCGACGTGATCCACCACCCCGGCGGGGGAGCGGGTGTTGGTGGCGGACGTCTTGGCGACGGTCTGGTCATCGACGGCGAAACACACCGTGCCCAGGTCGGCCTCGGTGATTTCATCTGCGGCGGCCGAATTCTCGTACCGGAAGATGCCCGGCTCGAACTCGACCCGGATATCGCCATTCGCCCCGGCCGCGTTGTCGACATATTCCTGCGCGCGGCCCACGCCGATCAGGCCGGTCGCGGTCTGGCCTTCCACGAGGAAGCCTGTGGCGTTGCGCATCAGCATCGCCCCGGCAAAGATCGTGGTCGCGGCGGCGACCAGCCCCACGCGGCGGGGACCCATCGACTGGGGGGTGTTGCGGTCTGCGGTCAGTGCGGTCATTGGGTCAGCTCCTTCTGCTCAGCGGCAAGCGCCTTGGCGAATTCCTCGGGCGCAATGCCCAGCTGCGCCGCGACCTGCGCCTGTTCGGCGTTGAGGGCCACGGAGCCGTCCTTTGAGGCGGGCGGCACGACATGCATGCCTGAGGCCTCCAGCTTGGGCAGCCCGGCAATAAACGCCTCGGTGCCCTCGGGATCGCTCATGTGCATCGACACGATCCGCTCGCGCGACGTCGCATTGATGCCCGCGCGGCGCTCGGCCATGGCCGCATCGACCACACCCTGCGCGCGCTCGCGCTGCCGGTCAGTCTTGAGCGTCGTGAGTTCGCTCGTGACCTTGGTCAAATCAGCCTGCAAGGCGGTGATCAGATCGCCGTCCTGACCGGTGGTGGCACGCTCGCGCGCGGCATTGAGCACTGCATTGACGTCGGCCCCCTCGGGCAGGCCAAGCGCCACGCCGATCTTGCCGATGGTTGCGCTCTGCGCGGCCGCTGTGGACATTGACGTGATCTTGGCGAGAACCGCCTCTTCGTCCGCGTCCTCGGGAAGTCCAAGCGCTTTTGCCAGTCGTTGGATGAACGACATGTCAGTCTCCTCGTTGTTGAGCGCGACCAAGCCGCGCAGGTTCTGGCGATTGACGAGGCTGGCATTCAAAATGCTGGCCACGATTTTCTTGCCGCCGCGCTCGATGTAATTGAGCACCGGCGAAATCCGGCGATAGGCGCGCCCGCCCACAAGCTGGCGGCCCTCTTCAGTCCATTTGACCCGGCCCCAGATACCGTCCGCGCGCGCCTGCATTTCCGTGATCCAGCCCACGGCGCGGGCGTCGCCGCCTTTGGGGGCTGCAAGGAAAGAGGCGTGGTTGACGTCGATCTCCAGATCGCCGCGCTGTGACATGCTTTGCTCGATGACGGCCTGCATGTCGGCAATCTCGTAGGGACCGCGCCCGTCAAAGGTCTCAGCGCTCCCAACGGGTAGCAAATGCACCCACTCGGGGGCTTCGGTGCCGTCTGCCGCCACCATCTCTCGCGACGCCATCATGACACGGTCGGATTGCACCTCCGGGGCAGACGCGGCAACCGCGTCGCGCAGGCTCTCAAAGGAGACGTCCAAGGCTTGCGCGAAACCGCGCAGCCGCTCTTCAGGCGGGGTTTCGATATCGCCGCGCAGGATTTGGCGCACCGTGCCGGTCTCGATACCGGCTGCGGCGGCCATTTTGGCAACGAGCGCCGCCTCTTCCTCAGAGGAAGGGGCAAGGGCGCTGATGCGCGCGTTCAAAAGGGAGGCGAGGGACTGTTTCATGTTGGCGATCATCGCCAACGCAGGGGTCCCGAAACACCCGCAACTGTTTGCGGGGCGGTGGCGCTATGCTGCCGGGTCTAAGGTTGCCCGACGCCGCGCTGTCAGTCAACTACTGTCCGGCGGCGCTTTCCAGATACTCTTCGATGGTGGCGACGATGGCGTCGGTGTCCTCCTCGCCGACCCCGAGATAGGGGCGCGCGGGAATGCCCCCCCACGGGATCGACATCACGAAATCGCGCCCGTTCTTGTCCCGGCCGATGCGCGCGCCGAACTCCCCGGCCTCGGCCCCGAACTGCATCACGGCGGCCTGAATGACGTTTGAGCCCCATGCGACGCGGTCCGCCGAAGGCTCCGCATTGATCGTGGTCGAGAGGGTGCGCGAGGGGCCGATCAGGGGGCGGGTGGGCTGACCGTCACCGCGTCGACGGTAGGCTTCGAGCGTGGCCGGGCTCTTGGGTGCCCAAGGATTGCCATCCGGATCGGTGCCGTCCGTGAAGTTTTCCCGCGTACTGTTGACCATCAGTTCGCCGATGTCCTGCATCAACGGGGTCATGTCGGTCAGGGCTGCGGACACCCGGGCGAGCGCTTGGGTGATTTCCTCTTCATTGATTTTGACGGTGATCATGGCTATGTTCCTTTTGTCGGCTGTGCATCCACCCACCGCATTCAGGTTGCGGGAACGCGTAAGGGCGTACGGGAGGGGTCAGCCGATATTTTCCACCCAATAGGTCAAGAGCACGAGGCGGCGACGGCGCGGCCTTAGAACGAAGTGCGCAACGTAGCGGCGTGCGCCAATCACCTTGGTCAGCCTTAACACGCGTGACTGCAGGCTACGCGCGTCAGACCATTCGAAGCTGTCCGGAAATTGGAAAATCTCTGGCAACAGTCCAAAATCTTCCGGGCGGACGGCAATCTGCCCCCGCGCGGCCTCCCGCGCCGGGTCTCCATGCCGGACGAACACATGGCGGATGGCATCGGCGTCGACGGCTATGTCGTAGAGATCGAGGTCGCGCCCCGCGCCCTCTCGATAGGCGCGGGCCTGCACGGAGGTCACCAAGCCAAGAGACTGGATTGGTTCGCGCTCTGAGAGGGCCTTGCGGGCTGCGTCAGTCTTGGCCGCGCTGACGCGGGTTGCATATCGGGCGAGGCTGTCAGCCAGGGACGGCAGGCCTCGGTATCCTTCCACCAGAAGATCGCGGGTCCGGTCCGGCAGGCTGGTCATGTAGGCCACTGCGAGATTATACCGCCAGTCGACGACCTTGGCCGCCATCGTTCGAATTTCGTCCGCAGTGCTGGCCCCGGGTGTATAGTCCCAGCCCTTGTCGATCCCTTTTGGCGCGCCGGTGCGCGGATCCCGCGACTGCCAATCGTCGGGCAGGCGCTTGTCCGGGTCGCCGCCGCGACGGCGTGCGCCCGCCTCGGTTCGCGCGCCGATCACGTAGCAACTGCAGCCCCAGCCGTTGGGCGGGCCATGGGTGATCCAGAACGGATGATCCGGCGGCAAGACCAGCCCGTCCCAGCCCAGATGGATCACGCGCGGTTCGCTCGATCCTCCGTGCCGATAGACCCAGAACGCAAAATTGCCCTCGATGAGCTGCGCCATGCGCCCGGCCGCGTAGCTGGTGGCGATGTTGGTGCGGTAGATCAACCGCGTGCGCCATGCCTCGCCGCGCTTGGTGCCTTCGCCGGTCCAACCGTGCCAGCCGCGCCGGGTGACGGTGGCGCGAAAATCGCGCCGAAATTCCTCGAGCGAGGTGCCTTGCGAGATGGCCTTGTCGACGGCGGCCGCCAAATCGGCCAGCAGGTCCGCCTTTTGCGCCCCGGCCACCATGAAGGCGCGGTCGTGCTGGGCGCGGGTGATGTCATCCCACCGCGCCGTCGGCACAAGGTCGCCCAGGCGCAGGCGAAAGGCAGCGATCTGTTCGCGGAACGGACGCCGGAACGTCGTGCTGAGGTCAGCCACTGTCTTCCTCCAGCGCGGCCCGGCCTCCGGCATGGGCGGCGGTGAGCGCCGCTGCGATCACGTCGCGCAGTGCGGCGTCGTCGAGGTCCGGAAACCCGGCCAGCAGCCGCTCGCGGAACTCGGCGAGGCTGGTTGACGTCTCCAGCATCGCCTCGATCTGTTCGAGCATGGCCAGCATCGGCCCGGAGGCTTCATTCGCCAGCCGATCCGCTGCATCGCCCAGAGGCCCTGAGAGGGCCGCTGAGTGCTCCTCTGCGTTGAGGGCCACTGTGCCCGCCGTGGACCCAAGAGGCCGTTTAATCGAGGCTAAAAACCGTTTAGTCAGCGAAGCCTGCATTGTGGGGTCGATCACAACACCCGCCGGAGGGGCAGAAACGCCCATCGGACGCAGAACTTGCGCCCCCGCCGCCGGTTTGCTCAGCCCGAAACGCGAGTAGACCTGGGCGGCGTCAACCTCAAGCCCCCGGTCGATCAGAGGTCCCACGGCTTCCGTGAACGCCTTGAGGTCCTCCTCTTCGGGTCTGCCGATTTTGAGACGCGGCGCGGGCGGTGCGTTCTCGCCGTATTGCAACGCATGCCAAGGCCGGATGAGCCACCGGTTGAGGATCGCCTGCAGCTGGCTGCAGTCGGCTTTCTCGATGTCCTCCTGTACCTCGCGGTGTTCCTTGCCGGACCCAAGCCCGCCCACCTGAGCGTCGGTGGTTGAGGTCTGGCCAAGGACCGCCTTGGAAATCTGCTTGTCGTACCAATCGGCACGGCGCTCGTAATGGTCGGTGCTCGACCCGACATTGGCGCTCTCGACGAATTCGATTTCCATTTCGCGCGGGATGATCGCCGCGCAGTCGCCCGCGATGTTGGCGACGGCCGCAAAGAGCGTATCGCGGTCGCGCTCGCTGGCCCCGGTACCGTATTTACCGACGCGGAGGGGCTGGCCGTAGGTTTGGGTGAATATCGCCCAGTCGCGCTCGGTGAACTTCTTGAACATGAAGGCCCAGACGGCGGCGCGCGCCAGACCCGACCGGATCGGCAGGCCGCTTTTGGCCTTCATGTTGGCAAAGATGTACTTGAAGCCCGGATAGGGCTCCTCCTGCCCTTGATCGTTCAGCCGCACTGGCGTGCGATGGTCGACCCGGTCAAACCTGAACCAACGCGGATCGCGCCACTCCAGACGCTCGGGCACCCAATCGCCCATCGACGTGTCCCAGATGATCTCGGTGTGGCTGTAGCCCTTGCCGACGGCGTCGAGAATATCGAACACCTCGTCGCGCAGCTCATCGCGCTTGAGCCAGTCCTCGACCGCCTTGGCAGCGTCGAGGTCGAACTGGGTGTCGCCGCCCGGCTCCACCGTGATCTCGATCTGGCTGATCGAGCGTTTGCGTGTGCCCAGCACGCCCAGATAATGCAGGTCCTTTTCCTCGATCTCCTCGGCAAGCTCCAGATAGCGCACCGGGTCGCCCAGGTCGGCCGCACGCAGGATGTTTGCAAGGCGCACCGGATCGAGACCCTGACTGGGGTATCCGCCCAGAGGCGAGCGCACCCCGCCGAATGTGGGCGCGGAGATCTCGCGCTTCAGCTCGGCCCGCTGGACGGGCCGCCCGAACTGGTCGAGGATCTGGGGCAGTTTGGCCATGGTCGCTCCTATTTGGGCTCGAACAGCCGCTTGCGGCGGCCGTAATTGATTGCTTGGTACCGCCGCAGCCAAACCCAACGACCGCACTCCATACGGGTCGGGAGCCATGCGAATGCCGGAGTGTAAGATGTGGCCATGGTCGCTCCTATTTGGTGATGTGCCGGACCGCGCGCATGACGGCGTCCTCGACATGGGTGACCGCGAGGCTCAGGTCGCGGGAGGCCAAGCGCTCGCCGTCGGGATCGGTTCCTCCGATTTCATGGCAGAGGCCGATAAACGTGGCACCCAGTTCCTTTACCGCGTCGAACCGGGCCTTCTCGGCTTCCGAAAGGACACGCCAAGTTTGCCGCGTGCTGTTGTTCGCCGTGCGTGCGTCGCTTGAACTGGAAAACGTTGCGCCCGCGCTGGTGTTCTCTTCTGGCATCACAAGCCTCCTCTGATCCGTGCCCCTGCCGGGGGCTGCCACCAACCGCGTCGCGGCCGGTCATCGTCGCTGTGATCGGGGCGGCGCTGCATGCGCCCTGAGGCCTCCGCAGGCTGATCCCGGCGCACGCCACGATATCCGTAGGCCTCGACCTCCTGGCGGGTCGCATACCAGGCGAGCGCGCCTGCGATGGCGCTGTCGCCATGCCGGTCGAGACCGTCCGAGCCTTTGAAGCGGAAATTCTCGGGCACGCGGATGATGCCACCCGTGTATTGCAGCGCCTGATGGTCGCGCAGCACGTCCTCATGCGCGGGCAGAACGATGGTGCGATCCGAGAAGGCCTCGATATAGGGCGGCATCTCGAGCTCGTACCATTGGCGCGTGAACGAGACTTCGACGATCCGCGCGCCGTAGCGTTGGGCTGCGACCTCGGCGAGATAGGCCCCGTTCCCGGTGCGGTCCATCGCGCCCTTTTGGAAATTGGGCAGCCGGTCGAGCAGCCAGAAAAGTACGTCGCGCTGCTGATCGAAGGGGATGTTGCGCAGTTCGACAATGAGCTTGGTGCGCCGGATAAGATCGACACCCTGCTCGAGAATGATGATGTCGGTGGCATCGCCCGAGCGCGCAAAGTCCTCGCCCATGAAATGCGGCCGGTCGGGGTTAAGGGTTTTAAGCACCGGTTCAAGGTGGGTTTTACACCAGGCTTCAGCGGCGGCCTTGCGTACGGCCTCGTCGGCGTTCTTGAAGCTGTCGGGCTGCGTCCAGCGATGAAACGGTATGCCCTGCGCCATGCAGGCTTCGATCTGGACGCGGGTCAGCGCCGCGCCCTGCATCTCGGCGGGTTCCGCATCAAGCTCCTGACGCATGGCGGCCTCGCGCGAGCCATAGGCCCGGCGAACGTTGGCCTCCCACGCGGCCTCGGCCTCGGGCGTCCAGGTCTTGCCCTGCATCATGCAGACGCGTTTATAAAGCCCGTTGGCGACGGCGTCGCCGAAGGTGTAGCGATGCACCGTAAAGCCGTTCTTGCCTGCGCGCGCCTCGCGGATCAATTCGTTGAAGGCATTGAGATAGCCGTTATGGGTTGAGATGATCCGGACCTTGCCGCCCCAGATCAGCATCGCGTTCACGGCGTCGATCACCTCGCGCACGTCCTTGTGGAACGCCGCCTCGTCGATCACCACGGTGCCCTGAAGACCCCGGATATTGGCAGGGTTGGAACTCAGCGCCTCGACCCGGAACCCGGAGGCAAAGCGCACCCGGTAGGCCGAGATGAACTTGGTGGTGCCGTCGGGCTGCTGATCCTCGAAGAGAAATTCCTCAATGGGATGGGCTGCCCCCGCAATCACCCGCGCGAAATGCGCCACATAGCCGATGGCCTCGCGGCCCTTGTCCTTGGTGTCGCCGATGTAAAAGCAGTTCTGCCCGCCCGCACCGCGCGCAGCAGCGGCAATGAGCGCGCAGCCCAGCATCTCGGCAAAGGTGATGCCGGTGCGGCGGCCCTTCTCGCAAACCTTTAGGTCGCTCTCGTCAGCCAGCCAAGAGCGTTGATGCTCCATCAGAATGCCATCGGCGAGCGGGTCAAGGCTCTCGGGGATCTCCGCGCCGCGCGGCAGTTCCTCGGGGAGCGCGTCCGGGTCGCGGGTGAGGACGGGGGCGGTCATGGCTGCGCGGCCTCGGCGCGAAGCCGCTCCATGCAGATCCGGGCGCGGTCAAAGTCGGGATAGCCGCCAATGGCCACGGCGTAGTCCCCCTGCCCTCTGGCCCTCTCCAAGAGCCGTTTTTGCACGCCGTAATAAGTGCGACCGTCAACCTGCCCGCCCGCAATCAGGGCACGGATCACCCGCGCGGCGTCCCGGCAGGCGCGCTCGATGTTCTTGTCGCGCTTCGCCCAGTATTGGGCATGCGCGGCCATGTCGTTTGCGATTTGGGCTGGCGTAGCCATCACGCTGCCTCCCAGTAGCCGTCGCGCAGCCAGCCGTGCCAGCCGCAACGCAGTTGATTGACCGACGGGGTGAGCGTCGGCTCGGACAGGGACCCGTTCCACTCCCAGCTTGGGGTAGACGCGGGCTTGACGCGCAGGCCGATAATGATCCGGTTCGGACCCTCGCAGCCGCAGGGGCAGTAAAACCAGAAGGCCGCACCGTCGGGGCCACCTTGGGTCAGGTCGATGTGGAAACTGCCCGGCAGCTTTTGCCGCCGGAACTCGGCCGGGTTGGGGAATTCAATGGCGCGGATCATGGGCGCGCCTCGGCAATCCAGATCAGATAGGGCTGCTCGCGCCACCATGCGACGGTGCAGCGCATGCCCAGATGCGTGATGCGCTCCCTGCGTCCGAACAGGAATATCCGCACGCGGCGGGACAAGGGCGCGCGACGCCAGTTGTGGTCGCCAACCATCACTTTCCCTCCGGTCGAGAGGTCCTTGGCTGGTATTCCCGCGAGGTCATCCATTGCTGTCGGTATCAATTCATCCACCGCGCACCCCCAGAAACTCGCGCTTGAGCTTGCCAATGACCGCGCTGCTCAGGCCCAGCTCTTCGCTCTGCGCCTCGAGCGCCTCGACCGCATTGGCGCGTTCTTCGGCGGCGATGCGGGCGCGTTCCTTGACCATGAGCTGCTCGCGAATGCCTGCGCTCGACATGATGTCCTTCATCATCTTGCCCAAGAAATGCAGCTCGCGCGGGTCGATGTCCTCGCCCTCCTTGGTCATCTGCGATTTCAAGACCTTGAAGGCCACGCTTGTCATCATCTGGAAAAGAACCCGGTGCCGGTCGGCCTCTTCCGAGAGGTCATTGTCGGCAAGCCATTGGCTGGCCCATGCCCCGGCCTCGTCCTGTAGCTTGACGAACTGCTCGTATTCCTGCCCATAGGCATGCAGCGCGCTCTTGCCGATGCGCAGCTCGAGACCGTCCTCGGCGAGGCGGAAGTTCAATTCCTCGGCCAGCTCTTCGTAGCCGTGAAAACCCTTGGCTTTCCACCAATCATGCAGCCACTGGCGCAACTCGGGCGGCAAGAGCTCGACCTTGCGGGGCGGCGGCATGTCAGAGCCTCCGCGCGCTTGGACGCTGGATATCCGGATGAACGGCCTCGCCGCGCGCGACCTCGATGCCGCGCCGCGTAGCCTCGGCAATGACAAAGTCGCCGTGGTCGGCCACCGTCACCATGCCGACCTCCTGCAGCCATGCCAGTTCGGTGGTCACCTGGTCGAAGGTGGAGCCCACGCCCACGCCATTGAGCACGTCGCGCAGGATCGAGGCATTGGCGGTGTAGCCCGAGACCTGCTCGAGATGGCGCAGGATTGCGAGGCGGCGGTGTTTGCGCAGGGTTGCATGATAGTCGCTCACTTCTTGCCTCCATCGAGCAGGTGTTGTTCGTGGCGTGTGACGATAATCTCCAGCCGCTCAGTAATTTTTGCGTTGCCTTCCATCACGGCCGCCATTTTCTCCATAGCTCCGGTTTGCTTGACCAGTTCGAGTTGCAGCGCGTGCATGTCATCCCGGCCCGGCATGCTAGAGATCGTCTGCTCAATCCGCGATATACGCGCTTCATGCCGGTCCATGCGGTCACGCCCGTCCTTCAGGTCCTTGTCGAGGTCTTTGCGGCGGGTGGCGATGAAGGTGTAGAGGGCCACCAGCATCGGGAAGATGACGCCCAGCCCTTTCCAGAAGAGGTCCCAGTCAACCATCATGCCGGATCGCCCGCGCGCGGCGTGAGTATCTCGATCCCCTCCCCCGCCATAACCGGGCAGGACACGCCCTCAGGCCGGGTCAAGACAATCGTCCAAGTGCCCGAGGGGGCAACGAACAACTCGAGCAGCGGCCCCCCTGTCACCATGCCCTGCATCGTCACGACCTCACCATAGTGCTCTGAAAGGGACCGCACGAGATCCTCGCGCGCCATGCAGGTCTGGGCCTGCGCCGGTTGGACAGAAAACAGGGCGGCGGCCAGAAGGCCCAAGAGTGTGATCCGGATCATACCGCACCGCCTCTCTTGAGATCGGCGATAATGCTTTCCTTGGTTTTCGAGCCGACCGAAGACCCGAAGAAATAGTTGCCGACCTGCGTCGTCATCGCGCCGAGCGAGCCGACCATGATCAGCAGCACCTCGTCACCCTGCGCGGGCAGGCCGTAGGCAAAGATGTAGGCCAGAACCCCAAAGAACCCGATGATCACGACGAGGCCCAGCGCCGACGGCGTCCAGTCCTTCATTGCGGCTTGCCGGTTGCGAGCGCTGTCGCGGTCGCCTGCGGCCACTCGCTCCAGCTCGATCCCGGCCTCCTCCATCTGGGCGCGGAACTCGAATTCCAACTCCTTGAGCTTTGCAAGGTCCGTGCCCGTTGCCTCCGCGATGGCCCGCTCGACAGCAACCGGGTCCGCCGCTTCATTGCCCAGGAGCTTTCCCGCAATGGCGCGGGTCGCAATGCCCGCCAGCGGCCCGCCCAAGGCCGTGGCGATGGTTGGCGCAACCGCGCCGATGATTTCCTTGAGTTGGCGCTTCATGATGCGGCCCTCCTGTCTGAGTGAACAATCGGCGCGGCGTAACGCGCCACGATCCAGCCTTCATGGCCGCCGTAGATAACCTTGAGCCAAGCGCGCCCGCCGAACTCGCCGCACCGGGTGACCGGCACCACGGCCCCGTCGGGAATGCGCGCCATGACGTTTGGATTGAAGCTCGGCCACCGGCGCATGTTGAGCGCGTCGTCGGGCACCTCGATCTTGACAAACTCTTCGCCGGGGACGTCGACGGCGACTTCGTCCTCGGCCGCGTCGAGCGGGTCCTCGCGGCCAAAGATCAGAGAGCGCATATGCTCGAGCGGGAAAAGCGGGTTGGTGTCGACCTTGCGCCCCGGCGAAATGTACCAGTGCGTCGTGATGTCAGTGAGCGTCGGGACGCCCTCAAAGAGGTTGCGCAGTAGATGCTTCAAGGAGCTCAGCTGCACCTCGGTATAGGGCATCCAGAGGCCGCGCCCGTGCTGCGGCGTCTCGATCTCCTGAATGCCGTGCTCCTCAATGTCGAAACGCCGACCGTACCACGCCTGCGCCTCGGTTGCCGAGAACCGCGTCATGCGGCCGGGGTTGACGATCTCGATGCCCACCGAAAAATCGTTCACGCCGGACCGCCCATGATAGTTGGACCGCCCGGCGTGATTGGCCCGGTGCCCCACCCGGACCTGTTGTTCGATGCCCCCGTCCCGTTCCAAGACAAAATGCACCGAAACCTTTTGATCATTGTCGCGCAGGTAATCGCGGGAAGAGCCCGCGTCCAACGGCCCGGCGGTGTCGTGCAACACGACGATGCGGGGAGTGATAGCCCCGCCAGACCACTTTGCCGGATTGAATGGGATGCGCGGATGCAAGCCGTCGATAAAGGACATTGGGGGCCTCTTTGTCCTGCTGAAAACAGGATCAGAATGCCGCGCAAGGCAGCATCCGAGACACCCGCAAGTCCTTGCGGGTCAGATCAGTCAGTTTTCCAGTTGAAGAGGTCCGGTTGGGACGTCGGTGCTGCGCCCATGCCCTTGAGGTAGGCGCGCACCGTCACGTCGGACACCCGCACTTTGCGTGCAATTTCCGAAATGGGCAAGTTTTGTTTGTAGAGGACCTGCGCAATCCATCGGCGGGCGAGCGGCACGCGGGCGGGAAGATGCTCGGCCGTGCGGGCCAAGAGCGCGGCTTTCTCGCGGCCAAAGCGCTTGGCGACACGGCTGCGGCGCGGGTTGCGCCCGAGGTAAAGCTCAGCGCCGCCGAACTCGAGGAGGAACTCGACCGCGTCTGCCTCGCCGAGGGCCTCGACGTAGGGGCGGATCTGGACCGGGGTAAAAACCTCGCCCTCTGTCATGGTTGGGTCTTCTTGCGTCGCCGCCCCGGGGGCTGCGTATGACGCCGGGTGACGGTCACAACGCAACCGCCCTCGATCCTGTAGACGAAGCCGCCACTGATCACGCCGCAGGCTCCGGCCTCGAGGCCCTCCTCCACGACGCGCCCGATCTCGCGGCGCACCGCGTCGATATCCATGCCCTTGACCCGCTCAAGATAGAGGACGACGGCATGGTCAGAGGCTGGGTGGCGGGGCTTTTTCACCGGCGGTGGTCCTCCCAGTCGAAGTCGATGTTCTGGCGATGGCCCCACGTTTTGAGGGCCTGAATGACAGCGTCGATCTGTTGCCACTCGCGAAGCATGTCGACGTCGGCCGGGACCGATCCCCAGACGCCTCCGAACCGGGCGCGAATGAACTTGTTGAGCCCGGCGCGGGAGGGATCGCGCAGCGCGCCCGACTGGCCGAGCTTGCGCCAAAGCACATGGATCATGCGCAGATCGGCGCGCGGTGCAGGTTTGTGGCGCGGGTTGCGGGGTTTGTCCTCGAACCCGGCCTGCTTCAGGCGGTTAACGATCAGCCGCAACTCGCCGTCGTTCATGTCGCGCAACGACGTCTTGCCGGTGACGCTAGCCTGCAGATCGCGGCGCGCGTCCTCGTCGAGGCCCAGCTGGCGGCAGGCTGCGAAGATCAGTTGTTGCAGCGCGCGGTTCATGCCAGCGTCATCCCGAGCGCTTGCGCGTACATCTCGAGAACCGCCTGTTCCTCGGCGACGTCGTTGATGTCGCGCTTGCGCAGGGCGATGATCTTGCGCATCACGGCGGTGTCGTAACCGCGCCCTTTGGCCTCTGCCATCAGCTCCTTTTGCTCCTCAGCGAGGTCCTTCTTTTCCGCCTCAAGCCGCTCGAACCGCTCGATGAACTGGCGCAGCTCTTCTGCCGTGACGCGGTAATTCTGGTCATTGGTCGTCATGGGTCACTCCTCCTCTTCTGCGTCTGACATGTCGAACATATCCAAGGTGCGGTCGCAGCGCGGCTCGGGTGCCCCGTCGCGAACGAACGCGGAGCATTGCGGCACGCCGCCGTTAGAATATTGCCACTCTGCGGGATACTCGGGGTCTGTAATCCGATGCATCATGGCGCGCAGGTTGATCGCGCAGCAATGTTCGGGGTCATCAAAATTGGCCAAGTCGCAGTTCGCGCACCACTCGGCCATGAAGATTTCTCCCTCGGTCCCGTTGCTTGGTCGGTAAGGCCGATGCGTGCCGCTGGGATGGATTGTGTTGTCGTGGCTCATAGCGCGCTCTCCAGATACCGGATAACCGCACCGTGAAGCTGGGTGCGGTCCTCGTCCTCGCCCGGCATGACCTCGATCAGGAGCCGCACAGCGTCGGCCAAGATCGAGAGCGTGCCGCCTGTCACAATGTCACCATGGGGGAACGGCCCGCCCTCCCGCGCGGCCTCGATCAAATCGAAGGTGGCGCTGGAGGTGTGTTCCGCTGCGGCAAGCAGCTTGCTGACGATGTCGTCCATCCCCTCAAACCTTCGCCAGATCGAGAACCACGGTCTGCCATGGGGCCTCGGTGTTCGTGCGGTGCTTGACCCGCACATAAGTCGCCTTGCCGACCACGCGCATGGCGTCACGGATGGCGTCCATCGCCCGGTTCCACCGCGCGTCGGCGATGTCGAGCCGCAGGAGCATGAAGATCTCGGCGCGGTTGATCTGGCCTTCCTTGTCGGTGTTGAAGGCGCGCGTCACGATGGCCTGAATTTCCGGACGGCTGTCGGCGGACCATTCATTGAGGCACTCGTCGATCAAGCCCTTGGCGATCTGCAACTCGGGGCCGAAGTCCACCCGGTCCTGCACTTGGACCTGCACCTGAAAGAGCCCGTCATAGCTGGTCAGCGTCTTGTTGCCCTTGGCCCCGCCGACGGTGGTCCCATACTCCTGCGCGAGGATGGCCTCGAAATCCGAAATGTCGTCGAAGGTGTGTTCCTTGAAGCGGCGGAGCTGGTCGCTGAGGGCCAGCGCATATCCGGCGATCTTGCGCACCTGCTCGTCCTGCAACTGGTCCTGCGGGCGCACGAGATCGAGCGGCACTTCGCGGCCCTTGGCGTCGACCATCTTGCGGCGGCCGTTCTCCTCGATGATGCCCGACGGCACGGCAACCGGACGGGGCATTTCGGCCGCTGCGAGGTACAGGGCAAGCAAGGCGTCACCCTCCGGCGTGCCGTACCCAAAGTCGCCGGGCGCGCCAAAAGCCTTTTTGACGGCGGCAACTGCGTTTAGGATCGAATTCGACATTTTACTCTCCTGTTGAAGGGGGTGTTGAAAGCAGGCTTGGACCCACGCCATGGAGGGCGCAGACGGCGGCCATGGCGGCGATCTCGTCCATCGAGCAAAGCGTGCTGCCGCGCGGGCCAAGCAGGTCCACCTTGGCCACGCCCGAGGCCGCGAGGCGCAGCATTTCGTCGGGGCTCCAGCGGGCGATTTCGGGGGCGTTCATTGTCCTGTCTCCCTGTCATCAAGAATGGCGTCGATCAGATTGTCGCGGATCACGACGTCGAGGATGCGGACGGCGAGCGCCTTGGTTTCCATCCCGCGCGCGATAGCATGTGGCTCGAGCGCGGCGCGGACATCGGCATTGAGGCGGGTCAGTTGCGCGCCCTGAGGCCCGCAACGTTTCCCCAGCCGCACAGGCGGGAACGCGGCCCCGTGGCGACGCAGGTAGTGCAGCACGGAGTGGACGCGCTGCGTCGTGACCCCGAGGCGGCGCGCGATCTCCGAGGCGGGAACCGCCTGCGTCGCAAGTCCCGACACTGGCGCATCGAGACTGTCGTCACGCCGCGTCATCGTCGGCCCCCTTGTGGATGGGGCACCGATTGCAGGCGCGGTACATCGTGACGGTCTGCGAGTTCACATTCTCGAAATTCGCCGCCTTGCCGCGCCACTTGCGGCAGACCTGTTTGCCGATCTCACCCAGTGCCGGACAATCGACCACCGCGCGCATGAAATGCCCGCGCACGATGTCCTCTACGATGCTGGTATCTGCGGGATAGCGATTGCGCAGGACATTCGACACCAGCGTCGGGCTGCGCTCCATCTTGGCCGCAACCTTGCTTTGGCTGGTTTCGTCGCAGGCGCGTGCCAAGGCGGCCACCCAATCGGGCAAATTCTCGCCCCAGAAGGTGCGGGCGGTGTCGAGCGCGCTCATGCCGCACCGCCTTTCGCGGGGGAAAAGGCCCCGGTGTTGGGATCGAGAATGCCCGCCAGACGCACGGCTTTAGGCGGGAAAGGCCCGCTGTCCTCGATCAGCTGATAGATCGCCTCACGGCGTCCGATGATCGCCGTTTGCCTCACTTTCAGATGGCCTGACCCCAGCAGCTGGCGGCAATAGGCGCGGGCCTTTTCCACGGTGACCTCGACCCCGCCCGCGTTGGCATGCGCGGCCAAGTCAGTTGGCCCGAACTGCACCAGACGCCGCATCGCCCGCCACATATTGCCCTCAGGGGTCGGGACGCCATCGGGCGCTTCAAGCGCTGTCAGGTTTGCAGCGTCCAGTTCGACGCTCCGGAATATCTTGCGGTGCATGTCCTTGCGGATGCATTTCACGAGGCCAGCACGCTCCCAGCGACGCACGAACGTCTTAGCAGTGTCGCCATGCACGCCAAGGGCCGCGAGGTCGCTCCAGTGAAACTCCTGCATGCCTTTGACGCGATCCCAAGCGTGGCGTTCCATTGTGCTGCGGAAAGGCTTCATTCACGGGGCTCCTTTGCGACCTTGGTAAGCGGCACGACCGTGTCCTCTCTTTTCTCCGGCCGGGCCACCGGGCGGAAATCATCGACACGCCGCACGGCCGGGGGCTGGCCAGTGTCAAAGACCCGGTTGCCCCAAAGCTCGAGGTCGGCCAGTCGCCGCCCCCGGCCCATGGCCAGTTCCTTGGCGCGCGCAAGATTGGTGGATACCCGGCGGATCGACCCGCCCGACGCGGCCACGATGGCCGCAAGGAGGTCCGGGGCAACGTCGACACCCGCCGCGTAGATCGGCGCGAGCTTTTCCGCGTCCGAGAGGTTGCAGGCGAGCGCAGGCTCCCATGCGAGTTGGCGGTTGTGGATGTTCTCCCAGCGGGTGAGGTCCTGCGGCAGCTTTTCCTCGCCCACCAGAATGACCGGGGCCTGACTGCTCTCGTAGATGTCGCGGGCCAGCTCGACCATCCGCTTGCGCAGAAGGTATTGCGCGTCGTCGATGATGAGCGGACGGTCGCTGCGGGCAAGCTGCGCGCCGATGGCGTCGACCATGGCGGCCACACCACGCTGGGGCGGCAGGCCGATTTCACGCAGGATCGCCTGCGCCAGATAGGTCGGCGTCCAGCAGTCTTTGACCTGGACGACATGGGCCTGATACTCGTTGGCCGCGACCGTCACGGCGGTGGTCTTGCCCCAGCCGGAGGGGCCGTAGAACGTGGCCATGCCGGGCAGGCCAAAGGCGCGGGTCTGCACACGTTCGACAAGGCCAATCAGGGCCGCGACGTTTCGCAGGGGCGCAATGGAAGGTGTCATTCTGCTCTCCTTTTCTTGTTACTCTGGGGCACCGAAGCGGCGCGCCATGCGCAGCTGGGCGCGGTAGTCGGAACTCTGCTGATAGTCGGCCAGCCAGTCGGCTTGCGCCTGTGTCAGCGCCTCGCCCTCATCTCGCGCACGCTCCAAGGCGCAGGCGCGGGCAAAGACGGCGGCTGGATCTTCGTCGACCGGATCGACGGGATTGGTGCGGTGTTCTTCAAGCCGCAGCACCCGGGCCTCGATTTCGGCCAGATGCTCGATCTCCTCGGCGCTTTGGGCGCGCCGTTGACGCTTGGGCGCGGCCTTATGCGGCGTGGCGAGTTGATGTACCTGCGCCTCAGGCAGCGGTTCGTCTGCCGCCAGCCCCGAGGCTGCGCGCACCCGCGCCGCCACCTCGGCCGCCGTCAACTCGCGGGCGGCTTTGGCCTCGGCCTTTTGTGCCTTGGCCCATGCCCCACGCTTGCGCGCATGGTCGCGTGCGGCCTCTACGTCGAAGAACTTCGCCGCCTCGGTACAGGCGGCGTGGCCCAGATACCGGCCCGCCAGATCATAAACCTCGAGACCGACTGTCAAATCATCCGCGTCGAACCGCGCAACCACCTTTTCCCCTGCGATCCGGTACATCCACTCGGACCAGTATTCCGTGTCGTAGAGCTTCAGCGCGCCATTGCCCGCCTTGGCGCGAACGCCCTCGGCCCGCAGGAGCCAGAGGCGCAACTGCTCGTCGGTCGCGCGTTTGATTGCCGCCTTGGCGTAGCCCTCGTTGAACACCTCGTTGAACGACCGTCCCATGGCCACTTCACTGCGCCGCCCCGGGCGGGCGTTGTGATGCGCCAGTTCGTCCTCGAGAACGAGGCGGAACTCGTCGAGCGGGACGGCGCGGGTGCCGTAATCCTCGGGCTTGGCTTCCGGTTTGTTGCCGGTATAGGCCCCGTCGAAGGCGGGGTGCTTGGCCACCCGGTCGCAGAGATCGCGAAACGCCCGCTCGATGGGCTTGGATTGCCCCGAATAGGGTGTGGCCCAATGGATATCGATGCCCAAGAGCGGCAAGAGCCCGGGGATATCCTCGTCGGTGATCTTGAAGCGGAACCGGGTTGGCGTGCCGCCCGTCATCGCCTTGGCGGCAAATTCCCGGCCATTGTCGATCAGAACCGACTGCGGGATACCATAGGTCCGGATCAGATCGCCCGTGACCAATTGCACCGTGTGGCTGTTGGCCGTCGGCGACAGGCGCCAAGCCAAGAGCTTGCCGGAATAGACGTCCGACCAGACCATCATCTGCGGCCGCACGGGCTTGTCGTAACCCGGCCACGACACAAAGACGTCGAACTTGTGATAGTCGCCCTGGACGCATTCGAGCGGGGCCATGAAGGCCTTGCTGCGGACCTGCGCGGGATAGAGGCGGCGCAGTGCCTCCTCGCCCTTGCGCATGAAAATCTCCGTGGGGACCGAGACGCTGGCCTTGAGCCAACGGCGCACTTGATGGAGAGGCGGCACGGCGCTGTTGCGCCGCTCTGAGGTCCAGACGCGCACGGCACGGTCATAGCAACTGGTGAGTGAGGGTTGCGACAGGCGCAGCCAATCGCTGCGCACAAGCGACAGAAACGCGGGGTCTATGTCGTCCCGCCGGGCGGGGGAGCGCCGCAGCGCGCGCCCGTCGATCAGGTAAGCCAGCCGGTCGGCCCGGGCCACGCCCTCGACCTGCCCGAGGTAATTCCAAAGGGATTTGTCAGACCGCCCCAGCTTGCGCGCGACCTCGCGCACGGCTGCTGAGCGGGTAAGACCGGCCCCTTCCAAAAGCTCGACCTCGGCAATGGCCCCAAGCCGCGCCTCGGCCTCGGCGCGCGCCTTGTCGCCCGCCGCCGCATAGCGCTCCCATGCCTCGCCGGTCCCCGGCTTATCCGCCGGAGCCTCGACCAGACCCGCGCTGAGCCGCATCCGGGCGCGCAGCGGCAAGATGCTCCAGTGATACTCGAACCCGCCGCCCTGTCCCTTACGCCGCCGCACCTTGCCGGGCAGGCGCGCCCATGCCTCGCGCTCCGCCATCAACCGGACTGCCCGGTCGGTTTCCGGCAGGTCGGGCAATCCAGCCTCGGCCAGCTCGGCGGCAGACCACCACTCTTGCGCAGGGGCGGGTCCAGTCATGCCGCGTCCCCTTGTTCAATCTCGCCGAACAGCGCCGCAACCTCTGCGCCGCGCTCCTCGAGAAACGCCATGCGCTCCCGCTTGCCCGCACGGTCCCATGCGTCCATGAGGCGCGCGAGGGTGGCATCCTTGGGGCTGGCCGGGGCCGGTGCCTCACCGCGCGCGGCGCGATAGGCTTTGCGGGCAGCCTTGGCGCTCTTTGCCGCGCCTGCGGCCAGAGCCTCGACCACGTCGTAGCGCTCGACTGTCTCCTCGATCTTGCCGATCTCGATCAGATCAGAGAGCGCGATGGGCTTGGGCGCACTGCGCAGCAACTGATAATCCCGTGGGTCCAGCTTTGACCCGGCGGCCATGATCTTGTAGACTTGGCGTGTGGTGATGCCGCGCTTCTCGGCGATACTCTGTGCCAGTGAACTAAAGTTCAGTTCGAACCAACGCGCCGCCGCCCCGGCCATCCCCTGTTTCATCTCCGGATGCAGCTTCTGGATCGCCTCGCGCCGCCGTGCGAGGAAATAGGCCTCGTCGAGCGTGCTCATATCGGCTCCGGCAAGGTTGCCGTCGATCTCGAACATAGCCGCCTCGGCGTCCGAACAGCGCACCACGTCGCAGGGGATCGTCTCGGCACCCAATTCACGCATCGCCGTCAATCGGTGCGCGCCGTCGAGAACATAGTCGCCGTCCTTCTTGCGGCGCACCGTGATCCGGCCCACAAACCCGTTTTCGCGGATCGCCTCGACCAAGGTCGCAACGCCGCTTGGCGAAACGTCCCGAAGGCGGCCTTCGATCCCGATTTCAGTCACGGGCAATTCGGTTATCGTGGTGAGACGTTCAATCATTCTGGGGCCTTCGTCATTGTGTACCGGCAGATCAGCCGGTCGGCTTTGCGCTCGCGGGTGCAGAGGATCTCCGCCCCGTTGGCGCGCAGTTCGGAAATGCAGCTGTTCACCGCCACCACATGCGCCCGCCGCACGATCTCGCGCGTGGTGTGCGGGCGGCCATCCTTGAGGACGGCAAGCACCCGTTGCAGGCGTGGCGAGGTGAGCGGCGCGTGATGCATCAGCCCACCATCTGGGCGTCGAGCCCGGCATGGGTTGCGCGGCAGTTGCCGCACATGCGGTGCCCCGGTCCCGTTGACCAGAACTCGGTGCCGCAGGTCAGGCAGGGGCGGTTGCGGGCGTGCTTGGCCTTGACCGCCTCGTCCTGCATCCGGTCTTGGGCGCGCAACGCGATGTCGCGGTTGCTGAACGCGCCGGAGACCCGCGCCTTTCCGTCGAAAACGGCGTAGCCGTGGCCCCATCTTTGAACATGCAGGTCCATCCCGTTCACCCTCCGAAACTGGCAAGGGCAAAGAGCAGGGCGAACAGCGCCAAAGCCCCCACCACATCGCCGATGACAGAAAAGACGCCCCGGCCGGAGCAAGCAGACTGGGCACAGCCGGGGCGCAAGGACCGCGCTGCGCACAGGCCAGCACGCGCGCGGAGGCGAAACTTATGGGCAAGGCGGCGGATCATCGGGCACGCTCCCGAACGAATGCTTCCTTGCGGATCGACAGATGATGATCCTCGGCCAAGCGGCTCAGGCGCATCAGAGGCAGCGCGCAGCACGGCTCGTCGATGTCGCGCACCAACTGCAGGGCCAGCGCCACGCGCTGCACTTGGGGCATGGCCGCGATTTCGGACTGCAACTGCCCTGCGTCGGGAATGAGATCGGATAACCGCATCACATTAAATCCTGTGTTGAAGGGGGTGTTTCAGGGGCGGCACCTTGGCGCAGCACCGCGACGGACAGGCCCGTGGCAACCACGGCCCAGAAGATCAGGGCAAACGCGAAGGCCAGAACGAGGCCGGTTCCGGGCATCGGGCGCGGGTTCTGTGACGCCTTGAATTCGCGCGCATTTTGGCGCGCCGCATCAAGGTCAATAAACCCGGCAGGCTCCAAACCAAGCTCCTCGCGGGTTGGCTCCTCATCTTTTGCTGGGCACGCCTCCGGGAGCGCGACACTGACAGTTTCGCCGCAGCGCCGGGCGTAATCGCAGGCTTCATCGAAAGTGAGATAGTCCCGCTGGATCGCTTTCAGAGCGCGCGCCTCCAAGCCCGGGGCGAGGCTGCGCGTCCCACCGGCGGCGTCTTGTTCGGCGGATGGACGGAGTGCCAACGTGGGCTCCGGCCAGCTGGTCGACCCGTCGCGCCATAGGCGTCGGGGCTTGAAATCCTCATGTGTCAGCGCGATGCCGTTCTCAGCCGCATAGGCGAGTATCTGGCGGATCGCATAATGCGGCACACACCGCTTTTTGTGCCAGTTTTGAATGGACTGTTTGCGCAGCTTTCCGCGAACCGGCTTCACGATCCTGCACACGGCCTCTAGGCCGCCGATCTTGTCGATAAAACCAAACGTCACCTGCCCGCCAAACCCCGGCATATTGGCCTTGAGCCGCCCAAGCGGCACCGACACGCCGATAATCTCATTGAGGTCGGCCCCTAGAACATCGCGCAAATGCGCAAGCACGTTCAGGGGTGTGGGCGTCGTGCCCTGCTCGATCTGCTCGATCACGCCACGCCGCAGCCCAAGCGCATCGGCCACATTATCCGCGCTCAGCCCGCGCGCCATTCGAAACGCCTTGAGACCCATAGCCGTTGTGCCCGCAGGCTTGCCCAAAGGGCGTTGCCAAACCGCAGAGGGCAAAGAGCGCACCGAGCGAAACATCGGGTTCATGCCGCGTCCTCACGCCGCATCCGCTCGGCGTAAAGCTGGGCAAAGGTCTCCTCGCCGACCTCGTTGATCATCTTCTGACGTAGGGCGCGGGCCTTAATTCCATTCCAGCCGCCGGTTGCGGCGCTCTTGGCATTAGTCGGCGTCACCCCATGCGGTTCGCACCAGTCTTTAAGATTGGTGCCGATCACCCGCAGATAACCAAGGAACACGTCATAGAAGACGGGACCCGGCTGGATTGTTGTGACTTTTTGTGCCATATGTTTTTTCCCTAATCGGTCACACGATTAACACAATTTGTGTTCAGCCTTAACTTTGAACACTATTTGTGTTTAGTCAAGAGGAAAAAATGACGGCGGACAATGAAAGCGGCCTGCGCCTAAAAGGCTGGCGGCAAACTAAGGGGTTGAGCCAGCGGCTATTGGCGGATGCGCTTGAAGTCAGCCAGTCCTATATCGGCAATATTGAGGCCGGAAGGAGCGAGCCCTCGCGCAATTTCCTGATCCGCTTGCAAGAGCGGTTTGGCCTGCGAGCCGATTACATTCTCTACGGCGAGGGCGATCCCGTGACCGTCGATCCGCCCAGGACAAAACACACGCAGTTCGACCGCTCGGTCCTGGTCTTCTGCGGCCAGGCGGTCAAAAAAGTATACGAGGAATTAGGCCTCGAGCTCACCAACGAAGCTCATTTTGAACACGCGGTCTGGATGTATGACGAGCTTGTCGCGCGGATGGATAACTTCTTCGACGGCGACGAAATGGAAGAATTACTGCCCCGCCTGCGCGAGACCCTAAAAAGCCGCCTTACGGAAAATGAGCCTTTGTAAAACGCTTCGGCTGGGTTGTATGTTTGGGGTGCTTTGCAACCAAATGACCGATCCAATTGGAGGATACATGATTAAGCCACTCTTAAGCGCCGTCGCTCTACTCTCCCTCTCTGCCTGTATGGAAACCTCCAGTGGATCAGAGCTTCAGCCCGGCACCCCGGTGCAGCTCTCGTCGGCGCAAGTGCAGCAAGTGCGCGCCGGGGTTCGCGACGTATTGAAGGACCCCGACAGCGCCCAATTCGGCACGATCAAAGCGGCGCGGAAACCCGACGGCGTGACCACCGTATGCGGATACGTGAACGGCAAAAACAGCTATGGTGGGTATACCGGCATGACGCCTTTTGTGGGCGTCATGCTCTCTGGCGGGGGCTTCTCAGTTGCCGCTCTCGGCGGTCCGGGATACGAAAGCCAAGCAACGATCAACGTATGCAGAAAGTCGGGAATTGCAATCTAATTCCGCCTGACCTCGCGAAAATCACTTCCGAGTTCGCTTGATAGAAAAGGGTATGGTATTTTCACCATACCCTTTGTTTTTAAAGCGATATTCCCGATCTCGGAAGCGAGATTGGAACTCGGCGCGCCACTTCCGAGTTCCGGACCCCTCAAGCGCCGTCAGATGGCCTCCTGAACACCTATGAAAAGGTCGTTTAAACCCTGTTTTAATAGGGTTTAGCGGCTTTCTGGCGCTCCCCGCGCCCGCCCCCCTCGTCAGCCCCGTTTTCGCCCTTTCGGCCCTGTTTTGCCCTTTCACTGCAAACTTCGCAAACAGCATCCCTGCTTGCCCAGTCTGCCCGCAAAACCCCTTATTTCATTGACCTATCCGAGTTCTTCCGGCCTCAGTTTGGGTCATCCGGCATCACTGTAAACTAAGGTGTAATCCTACAGAGGTTCTGCTTGGGTTTCGTCAGGCAAGAGGGGCGCGCGCGCCGGTCAGTTCACAAGGCGGCGCAGCATCGGCAAGCGCGAGAGCACCAGCCCATCGAGTGCCAACACGGTGATGAGCGTTAGCCCCGCCATCGGAAACGCCAGCGAGACCGCTATCCCCACCAGCACCGCACCTTGCCACATCGGCATGTCGCGGGGCAGCGGCGGTGCGGCCAGACGCCCGCCCGCCCCGGCAGGGCGACGCTTCCACCACATCACAACGGAGCTGACGCAGAGAAACAGCACCGCGAGGCAGAAGACGGTATTGGCCAGCACGCTCCAAAGGCCCATCGTGCCCATGTGCAGCGCGATCCCCACCGCCATCGCCTTGCCCGCCAGCGAGTAATCCTCATACCGCACATCGGCGAGGATATTGCCGGTGTATTGATCGACATGCACCGTGCGGTCGGTGGTCGGGTCGGTGTCGTCGGTATTCATGGAGTCGCGGTTGATGGTCCAGACGCCTGCCTCGCCCTTGGGCAGGTTGAGCTGATAGCGGGCGTCAAAGCCGATGTCGCGTGCGAGCGCGTCGAGCGTGTCAATCGTCACCGGCGTCCCGGCCTCTGTATCGACGCCTGCGTGACCGGCATGGCTACCAGAGGCTGGCATCGGCGTGAGTTCAAGCGCCCAAGGCACCTCTTTGCGGTCGTGGTTCATGCTGGCGTGGATATCATCCGAGAGGGGCACGTTATCCCATTTCTCGGCTGGAAACTGGCTCCAGGCCTGCACCAACTTTTCGCCCCAGATCCCCGCCCACGCAAGACCAGAGACAAGAAAGAACGCGAGCACGATGGAAATCCAAAAGCCCAGCACGCCATGCAGTGACCGCCAGAGCGCGCGGCCCCGGCCAAAGGTCGGGACAAGGGCCGTTCGCCACCCTGCCCCGCGCGGCCACCACATGTAGAGACCGGTGGCAATCAGCACCATGCCAAGAGAGGCCGCAATTTCCAGCATCCGATCGCCGGTCACGCCCAGCATCAGGTTGCTGTGGATACCATCGGCGAAATCATACCAGCCCGAGCGGCGGGGGAAAATCTCGAGCACCGCCGCCGTGTAGGGATCGACAACGACCATGTTGGCCTCATCGCCAAGATCAACGCGGAAGATCGCGGCAAGATCATCCCGGCGAGGGGCCACATATTGCTTGAGCGTGCCACCGGGAATGGCGGCCAGCGCGCTCTCAGCCTGTTGCGAGACGGCGAGTGCCATCTCTTGCGGCACCACCGGCGTGCGTTCGCCGTCGCGCCCGTCGATCCACGAAATCCACAGCATCAGCATGCCAGTGACGGCAAGGATACAGAAGAAGGGGATGACAAACAGGCCCGCGTAGAAATGCCAGCGCCAGGCGGCGAAGTAGAATTTATTGACCCCGGTGCGCGTCTGCGCAGGGGCATAGGTTGGATCAATCGACGTCATGAACGACTCCATTGGGACAGCCCCCATGGTGGGGGTGAATTTCAAAAGCTGTTGGATTTGAAATTCAAACGCGCGGCGGCGCGCGTCCCTGTTGCAACCGATATGCAATGGATTGCACAAGTATCTCAGATGCGCCCGGAACAAGGGGGGCGATGCGCGGCACCTGCCAGGTCCGGACAGTCTCCGGCAGCGCCAGAACAAGCACGCTATCAACCAGACGACAGGCCTCACAGCCAGGGGCAGCCCGATGGTCGGAATGTCCGGGGGCGGTGTCGTGGGCAGTGTGATCCTCGCACAGATCCTGCGCCGTCCCTCCAGCCGCGATGAAGGCAAGATACGAGGGATCGAGCGTGCGGGTATCGACAGAGCGATGTGCAAAACTGACCCCGGCCAATGCCAAGCTAACGGCAAAGACCACGATCAGTTTTGAGAGCAAGGTTAGTGGGGCACGCATCACCCGCAGGACATTGCCACAGGTCAGAGAGCCGCACCAGCCACGAATGCCTTGGAATGCAGATCCGGAAGGCCCCCCAACTCAAGACGCATCTGTGCGGCGGGCAGGCTGACATCGGGCGAGAGGCTCAGAAAGACCTCGCCCAGCGTGTCAAAACCCCTGGCCCTGCAAAAAGGCACGGCATTGAGCGGGCACAGGCAGTGCATCTGCTGCACCCCTGTCAGGTCTGCCATCGCAAGAAGATGCCCCATGAGCGCGCGGCCTAGTCCCTGCCTCTGCCATTCTGGCGCAATGGCCAGATGCCGCAGATGCGCCTGACCCGGTGGGCAGGTCCGGCCAAAGGGGCTGATATCGCTCCAGCCCGCAATGCCCAGCACCTCATCCCCTGCCTCGGCCAGAACATAGCGGCCACCAAAAAGCAGCGATGGCACCGGGCGTGTCAGATGAGGAAGGGCGGCGCGGACCAGCGTCTCGGGATAGGTGCCCGACATGTGGCGGGCATAGGCCGCGCGCATCAGATCGGAAATCGCTGCATGGTCGGCAGGAAAGACGGGGCGGATCAGAATCTCGGACATCGGCAAACCCTTTTGGGTAAAATTGCCGGCCACCGGAGCGCCCAAAAGGAAAAAGCCGCGCTCGGGTTGGCGCGGCTTTGGCTGTCTGGTCTGGAAGGGAGATCTTACTTGATCTTGCCTTCCTTGTACTCGACATGCTTGCGCACCACGGGATCGTACTTTCGTACGGTCATCTTTTCGGTCATGGTGCGTGCGTTTTTCTTGGTCACGTAGAAATGGCCCGTGCCCGCGGTCGAGTTCAGACGGATCTTGATGGTCGTCGGCTTTGCCATTTTTTGTCTCCTGCGCCGGGCAGTCAAACCGCCCGTGAATCTCTTATGAAGCCTGCCTTTTAGCGACGCCCGCAGCCGAGTCAACCGCGATTGTCATGAAAGTCGGCGATTTCGTTGCGCCGTGCCTCAGTTCGAGGACAGGCGCGTTGGCTGGCGGTAGAAATAATGCACGCCAATCGAGGCCGTGCGCGGAAACTGCCGGGCCCAGCGGGGGTTGACGTTGCGGGTGTGGTAATGCGTGGCCCCACTGGTCAGGCTGCGCGGTGCGCCATCGACCATGGCGCGGGCCACTTTGCCCACTTGGCGAAACGCGTCGCCTTCGGCGATCACGTCGGCATGGCCATCACAGGTATAGGTGAATTGGCACTGATATTTGCGGCCCGTGCCCTGATGGATCACGCCACAAACGGAATCGGGATAATTGGGATCATCGACGCGGTTCAGGATCACTTCGGCCACTGCGAATTGTCCCTTGACGCTTTCGCCGCGCGCCTCGAAGTAAAGCGCCTCTGCCAGACAGCGCCACTCGGGGCCACCTTGGGCCGGGGCTTGCTGATCGAGCCAGGTGCTTGAATAGCTAATCTCGGTCTCGGGGCTGCTGAGATAGCGCGCCATCCGGTCGCCTGAGATCGCGCGCAACGCGCGCATTTCTTGTTCCATCAATCGGGTCACAGGGGCGTCGGCCATGACCGGGCCTGCCAGCACTGCGATTGCCGCAGCGAGTGCAATCCGTCTCATTCTCGTCTCCAGGCGGGTGGACGTATGGTCCACGGCATGTGCGCCCCTTAGCCAAAATCGGCACAGGCGTCCACCTGAGGCACCGGCGGGTTCCCGCCGATGGCATTTTCTATCGCAAATTATGGCTCGACTTTGTCTTATCTTGCGCAAACAGGCACGGAAACTACCGCATCTTGTCGCGCACCGTCAGCTGTGCGGCAGCGAGTCGCGCCACCGGAACACGGAACGGCGAGCAGGAGACATAGGTAAATCCGGCATCGCGGCAAAAGGCGATTGATTCGGGATTGCCGCCATGTTCACCACAAATTGACAGGCTGATGTCGGGATTTGCCGCGCGCCCACGCTCGGCCCCTATTTTCAGCAACTCGCCCACACCATCGACATCGAGCATGTGGAACGGGTCTTCGGGGTAGACGCCCTGCTTGACATATTCCGACATGAAGCGGCCCGCGTCATCCCGCGAGAGGCCATAGGTCATCTGTGTCAGGTCATTGGTGCCAAAGCTGAGAAAGGACACCAGCGGCGCGAACTCGCCCGCGCGCAGGCAAGCGCGGGGTGTCTCGACCATCACGCCCAGACGATACGTGAAATCGCGCCCGGTCTCGTTGCGCACGGCAGCGGCCACGGCATCGACGCGTGTCTTGACCAACTCGACCTCGCGCTTGGCACTGACCAGCGGGATCATGATCTCGGGCACAACGGGCGCGCCTTCGCGGCTGGCCTCAAGCGTAGCCTCGAAAATGGCGCGCGCCTGCATGTCATAGATTTCGGGCACCGTGATGCCAAGCCGCACGCCGCGCATACCCAGCATGGGGTTATACTCGCTCAGCGCCTCGACCCGACGGGTGACATCCGAGAGCGGAAGATCCAGCGCCTCGGCCAGTTGCAGATGCCCCGCGCGGTCGGTGGGCAGGAATTCGTGCAGCGGTGGATCAAAGAGGCGGATACAAACCGGCAGCCCCTGCATGATCCGAAAGAGATCGGCCAGATCGGCACGCTGCATCGGCAAGAGCCGTTCCAGCACGGCGGCACGGTCGGTGCTGCCATCGGCAAAGATCATCTCGCGCATCACCGTCAGACGCTCGGTATCAAAGAACATATGTTCGGTGCGGCACAGCCCAATGCCGCGCGCGTCGAACTTGCGCGCCACCTCTGCATCCGCGGGGGTATCGGCATTGGCGCGCACAGCAATGTCGCGCACGTCATCCGCCCAGCTCATCAGGGTCTGAAAGGCGTCGTCGCGTGCCACTTCAAGAAGCGGCGTCTCGCCCGCCAGCACCAGACCGCCGGTGCCATCCACGGTGATCACATCACCGGCCTTGACAACGCGGCCATCGGGCATGGTCAGTTGCTTGCGCCGGGTCTGAAAATGGATTTCCGAGGCACCGACCACGCAAGGCAGGCCAATGCCGCGCCCGATCACCGCCGCGTGGCTGGTCATGCCGCCCCGCTCGGTCAGAACCGCCACGGCGGCATGCATGCCGCGAATATCCTCGGGGCTGGTTTCGCGGCGCACAAGGATACAGGCCTCGCCGCGCGAATGGCCAGCCTGCGCCTCGGCGGCGGAAAAAACCACGCGGCCCGTGGCAGCACCGGGGCTGGCGGCGATACCTCGCGCCAGCACATCACGCGGGGCGTTGGGATCAACCTGTCGGTGCAGCAATTCATTAAGCGCGCGCGGCTCGACCCGCATCAAGGCCTCGTCCCGGCTGATGATGTCATCCTCGGCAAGCCCTACGGCAATGGCCACCGCCGCGCGGCCGTTGCGCGGCACGCGCAGCCCGTCCAAAATCCAGACCTTGCCATTCTCGATGGTGAATTCGGCCTGCATTTCCTCGCGCAGGCGGGCGCGCATCAGCTCGGCATAGGCGCGGATTTCGGCAAAGGCATCGGGGGCCAGATCCTCGAGCGAGGGGCCGCGCGGATCCCGGGTGAGATAGATCGCATCCGCACCGCTGCTGAGCGCATCGCGCCCCTGGCTTTGGCTGAGGTAGCGGCCAATGATCTGCCGCGCGCCGGTCTGGCCGTTGACCAGTTGCATCACGCCAGAGCCGCATTCCCCCTGCCCCAACCCCAGCGCCAATTCCTGCACCACAAGGCCAAGGCCCGCATCGGCGGGCGCACCTTTGGCCTGTCGCAAGAGCCGCGCCGTCGTCCCCTCCCAGGCGCGCGCCATAGAGCGCAGCACCTCGGTCAATTGCTTGCCGGGATCTTGGGGGAATTCTTCTTCTGCTTCGGATTCATAGGCCTTGAGCGCTTGGCTCAGCCCCAGCACCGGATCGGGCGAGACATCCTCGAACACATCCGGATCAAGCCGGGCGACATGGATGGCATAGGCCTGCACAAACCGCAGGTAGATATGCGAGGCCGCCTCTTTGCCGATGCGCTCCGCAAGTTCGACAAAGCGTGTATCATTGATGCCGATGTTGAGCACAGCCCCCGGCCCTCCCCAATCAGGGTCTTCGGACGAGGGGCGCACACACAGGAGCGGGGCCGCGCCGAACGGGGCCAGAAACCGCGCCATATCCGGCAATTCCCCCGCCGCGATGCGATGCACCGCCTCAAACGACAGGGCCACGGTGCGCGGCACCGGCAGATCAAGCCGCACAAGGCGCTGCAGACATTTCGCACGCCCCCCATGGGTATGGGTATGCATCGGGGCCGTGGGGGTGATGAGGGTGATATGGCTGTCGTCTTGCTGCACTGCGGCACCTTTCCTTTGACCGCACCATACGCGCGTTGCAGCACAAGGCAAGGGAAAGGATCACGGGTTTGGGATCGGTCCGGCTTGGTTAGAAAACCCCGCCCGGGGCTTGAACCGGGGCCGCGCCAATCAGACACAGAGGCCCCGGGTCAAGCCCGGGGCGGGTGAAATCAGCCCTCGATCCGGCCAAGGTCTGCCGCTTGCAGGCAGATATTGCGGATGCTGCTTAGCAGGTTGAGGCGGTTGCGGCGGATGACCTGGCTTTCGGCATTGACCTGCACGGCGGTAAAGAAAGCGTCGATGGGCGCGCGCAGCGCCGCCATGGCCCCCATCGCGCGCGCGAAATCCTCGGATTTGAGGGCGCTGGCAATGGCAGGTTCGGCTGTGGCGAGGGCAGCAAAGAGCGCCTTTTCCTCGTCGGTTTCCGCGAATTTCACATCCGCGCCATAGGAATATTCCACCCCATCCTTTTCCTCGGCTTGGGTGAGAATATTGTTGGCGCGTTTGAAGCCCTGCAACAGGTTCTCACCATCGTCGGTTTTCAGGAAGTCACTGAGGGCGCGGGCGCGTTGGACCAAAAGCGTGAGATCGTCATTGCCCGGCATGGCAAGGCACGCGTCAATCACGTCATGGCGGATGCCCTCGTCGCGCAGATGGACCTTGAGACGGTCGTGCAGGAAGGAGAGGAGGTCGTTAGTTTTCTGCGGTATTGATATCATCTCAGCGCCATCATCCAAATGGTTCCCAGACGAATCTACATCACGTTTCCACGCGATATGATGCTCAGCTATTAGATTGAAGCACTCTGAGCGCGTAAGTTTGATGGTAGCACCGTGATCAAACCCCCGTTCTGCCACCTCTTCGTATGTTGGTGAACGAACGAACTTAAGCCACTCTTCGGCTATTGTTTTTTCGTCAAACTGGTCAAGTTCATAAAAGGATAGATAAGCAAGTTGCTCGAGCACTGCGATATCCGCAAATACCGATGGGAAAGACAGTTTCAGGTTTTGGATAAAAGGCAACCGCAACCCATTCCCCAACACCAACCGAATAACGCCCAACGCAGCCCTGCGCAGCGCGTAGGGGTCTTTGCTCCCCGTCGGTTTCTCGTCAATCGCCCAAAACCCCGTCAGCGTGTCGATCTTATCCGCCAGCGCCACCGCCACCGATACCGGCGCGCTTGGCACGGCGTCGCCCGGCCCCAGCGGCGAATAATGCTCTTGGCAGGCGGCCGCCACCTCGGGGGCGAGCCCCGCCTCCGCCGCGTAATAGCGCCCCATCAGCCCCTGCAATTCGGGGAATTCGCCGACCATGGCGGATTGCAGATCGGCCTTGGCCACGCGTGCCGCCTGTTCCGCCAGATCGGCATCGGCGCCCACATGCGGTGCAATCTCGCGCGCCAGCGCGGCGATACGGGCGATGCGGTCGGCCTGTGATCCCAGCTTGTTGTGGAAGGTGACATGCGCGAGCCCTGCGCCCATCCCCTCCAACCCCTCGGCCTGCACGGTGCGCAGGTCGTTTTCCCAAAAGAATTTGGCATCCGACAGACGCGCCGCCAGCACCTTTTGATTGCCCGCCAGAATGGTCACGCCCTGGTCGGCGGTCTCGACATTGGCGACGGTGACAAAGCGTTCGATCCGGCCTGTCTTGGGGTTTTTCACCGAGAAGAACTTTTGATGTTCGCGCATGCTGGTTTGCAGCACCTCGGGCGGCAGACCCAAAAAGGCGTCGTCAATCCGCCCCATCAGCACCACGGGCCATTCCACCAGCCCCGCCACCTCGGCCAAAAGGCTAGGGTCCTCGACCAGTTCCAGCCCCGATGCAAAGGCCTGATTGCTGGCCTCTTGCCAGATATGCGCGGCCCGCTCTTCGGCCTCCAGAATGACATGCGCGCGGCGCAGCTTGGTGCGGTAATCGTCAAAAGAGGACACGGCAAATCGCCCTGCCGCCATGAAGCGATGCCCCTCGGTCGTGTTGCCCGCGCGGATGCCGTCGACGTCAAGATCAACGACCGTCACCTCGCCCGCCTCATCGGTCAGGATACAGAGGATGGAATGAAGCGGGCGCACCCAACGCAAAGACCCCGCGCCCCAGCGCATCGACTTGGGCCAAGGGAAATTGCGGATGATCTTATCAAGTTCCTCGGACACAATTTCGGCCGCCGCGCGTCCGGGCTTAGTGATCGTGGCGAAATAGACCTGGCCTTTTTTCTCGTCGCGGATTTCCAGATCGTCGCGCGTCAGCCCCGCGCCGCGCAAGAAGCCCTCGATCGCCTGTTCGGGCGCATCGACGCGCGGGCCTTTACGTTCTTCGCGGGTGGTCGGGCTTTGGCCGCTGAGCCCCTGCACTGTCAGCGCCAGCCGCCGGGGCGTGGAAAACGCCGCCGCCCCCGCATAGGTCAGCCCTGCCTCAACCAGCGCCTCGGTCAGGCGCGCGCGCAGATCATCCGCCGCCTTGGACTGCATGCGAGCCGGGATTTCCTCGGAGAAGAGTTCGATCAAGAGGTCAGGCATGGCTTAGTATCCTTGGGGCGGTTCGGGGCAATCATCGGGCGCGGGCTGTCCGTCAAACACCACCTCGCCGCAGCGGTTGATCTGGTGCCAGGCATAGCCGCGCCCGTCCTCGGTGATGGCCACCACGCGGTCGACGCCGTAAATCACATCCCGCTGGCCCAAAAAGGCCAGCGCGCGCCCCTCTTCCAGCGCAAGGCCGATGGCCTGCGCATCGTAGCAGTCGAACCAGTCGGGCGCGGTCAGCGGCTCTGCCCGCTCATATAGCTCATAGGTCTCGGTCAGCATGGCATGGCTCATCGCGGTGGTGAAACAGGCGCGATAGCGGATCGGGCTGCTGTTGGCGTCAATGGCGGTGAAGTTGTCGTAGAGCACCGGTTCCGGCGCGCCCGTGATCAGAGAGGTCAGGACAACATCATTCGTGCCATCCGCCGCCACCTCTTCGTAGAAGTGATAGACTTGCAGATAATACATGGCCGCACCGGCCACCAATGCCGAAATCAAGATCGCCCCCGCCAATATCTTGCCCATTATGCCACCTGCCCCCCTGCCTCTGTCTGCACGAAGGCATCGGCGCATTGTTTCGCCAGCGCCCGCACCCGGCCGATATAGGCTTGCCGCTCGGTCACGGAAATGACCCCGCGCGCATCGAGCAGGTTGAAGAGATGACTGGCCTTGATGCATTGGTCATAGGCGGGATGCGCCATGATGATCCGCTTGCCGGTCTTGGGGTCCACCGCCTCTTGCGCGAGGATGGCCTGACATTCGGCCTCGGCCTCTTCAAAGTGGCGCAAGAGCACCTCCGTGTTGGCCACGTCGAAATTCCAGCGGCTGTATTCTTCCTCGGTCTGGCGAAAGACATCGCCATATTTCAATGGAATTGGCGCGGCAGGATCGTTGAAGGGCATGTCCATCACATGATCAATGCCCAGCACATACATCGCCAAACGTTCCAGACCATAGGTCAACTCGCCAGAGACCGGCGCGCAGTCATGCCCGCCGACCTGTTGGAAATAGGTGAATTGCGACACTTCCATCCCGTCGCACCACACCTCCCATCCCAGACCCCAAGCGCCGAGCGTGGGGCTTTCCCAGTCATCCTCGACAAAGCGGATATCATGCAGCGCCATGTCGATGCCGATGGCGCGCAGGCTGCCAAGGTAGAGGTCTTGCATATCGGGCGGGCTGGGTTTGATCAGCACCTGATACTGGTAATAATGCTGAAGGCGGTTGGGGTTTTCGCCATAGCGGCCATCGGTGGGGCGGCGCGAGGGCTGCACATAGGCCGCAGCCCAGGGTTTTGATCCCAAAGAACGCAGCGTGGTGGCAGGGTGAAAGGTGCCGGCCCCCACCTCCATGTCATAGGGCTGCATCATGGCACAGCCTTGTGCGGCCCAATAGCTCTGCAATCTCAGGATGATTTCCTGAAAGCTGCGCGGTTTGCCGGTCGTGTCGCTCATGCCTGACCCCAATGCTGCCCTGATTTGCCGCCCCTACCTAGGCCGGGTGCGGGGCAGGGTCAATCGGGCGTTTGGCCCCCAATGCCCCTGCACAAACCCCGAAGTTTTCGAGTGCATCGCCCGGCAATTTTGATAAAACGCCAAAAAGGTCGCAACGACCGTTATCAAGACAGAATTTAGGGAAACTTATGGCGCGTATCTTACTGGGGTTCATTTTTGCGGTTTTCATGGCGCTGCCTGCGGCGCGTGCGCAAGAGGAGCCGGTTGTCTGGGTCCAGGTCGAAGCGCAGCCCAGCCTGAACGCAGCACAGGACGCCGCGCGCCGCTATGCCGCGACTTTGGCGGATGTGAACGGATTTGCCTTGGGGCGCGGTTGGTATGCCATCGCCCTTGGACCCTACCGGCGCGAAGAGGCGGAGCGTGTGCTTCAGGTCTACCGCGCCGAGGGGGTGATCGCGCGAGACAGCTACATCGCTGAAAGCAGCGATTATCAACAACAATTCTGGCCCATCGGGGCCAATCTGCTGGAGGGCCCCGCCGCCCCGGCCATTGCGGCCCCCGATAGCCCCCCCGTTGTGGCGGCAGACCCGGCCCCCGCGCCCATCCCCGAGCCCGCCGACGAGACCCTGCGCGAGGCACGCGACAGCGAGAGCCTGCTTGACCGCGACGCGCGCGCCGCGTTGCAAGAGGCGATGACATGGGCCGGGGTTTATGACGGGGCCATCGACGCGGCCTTTGGCCAAGGCACCCGTGCCGCCATGGCGCGGTGGCAGGCGCAAAACGGCTTTGAGGCAACCGGCGTGTTGACCACCCGGCAGCGGGCAGAGTTGTTTCGTCAGTTCAACGCGGTGTTTGACGGGCTTGGCCTAGAGGTGGTGCGCGATAATGCCACCGGCATCGCCATGGAATTGCCCACCGCCGTGCTGGGCTTTGACCGCTACGAGCCGCCTTTCGCGCATTTCAACGCCACCGGCGATATCGACGCGCGGCTTCTATTGATCAGCCAATCGGGCGACCGTGCCACGCTGGCGGGGCTGTATGACATCATGCAAACGCTGGAAATCGTACCCGAGAGTGGGCCGCGCAGCCTTGATGGTGATCGTTTCACGCTGATCGGCGAAGGGGCGTTGCAGATCTCGCATACTCAGGTCTGGTTGCGCGACGGTGCGATCAAGGGCTTTACGCTGATCTGGCCCGCCGGTGACGAGGCAAGGCGCAGCCGTCTTTTGGGGCGGATGCAGGACAGTTTCGAATGGCTGCCCGGCACGCTTGATCCCGCCGAGGGCAGCGGGGCACAGGATATTGACCTGATTTCAGGGTTGGAAATCCGCAAGCCCAAGCAGGCGCGGTCGGGTTTTTACGTGGATGCCAGCGGCGCCGTGCTGACCACCGCCGAGGCCGTGGCGAACTGTGGGCGGATCACGATTGACGAAGCCTATGAGGCCGATGTGGTTCTGAGCGATGCGGATCTTGGCGTGGCGATCCTGCGCCCGCGTCAGCCGCTTGCACCGGTGCGGGTTGCAGCCTTTCAAGAGGTGACGCCCCGCTTGCTAAGCGATGTGGCGGTTTCTGGCTATTCTTATGGCGGTCTTTTGGGTGCCCCCACAGTTACCTTCGGCCAATTGGCCGAGTTGCAGGGGCTGAATGGCGAGGCGCATCTCAAACGGCTGGCCCTGAGCGCGCTTGAGGGGGATGCGGGCGGTCCGGTGCTTGATACCGGCGGTGCGGTGTTGGGCATGTTGCTGGCACGGGCGCAAGATGGCCGCACCCTGCCCGACGAGGTCAGCTTTGCCGCCACCAATGGCGCGCTGCAAGCGGTGCTGACGCAGGGGGGCATCACCCCGCGCGTGACCTCGGATCAAGACCGCATCCCGGCCGAGGCGCTGACGGATCGCGCTGGTGAGATGACCGTTTTGGTCAGTTGCTGGGACTAGACGAAACCTGAGGCGGGGCCGCATCGCCCCGCCCTATTCCCCCTTGATCTGCACGGAAAAGCTGCGCTGCGCGCCCGCCGGAGGCGCGGGAAAAGGTGCTGCGCGCTCGACCACAGTCAGCGCGGCCCGGTCAAGCCGGGTCGACCCGGACGATCGCGCGACGCGGACCGATGCCAGACGCCCCCCCTCAGAAATCGAGAACTGCACCAGCGCCACACCCCGCGTATCGGCGCGGGGGCGTGGCACACGCGCGAGATGGCGCATGACCTGACCGGGATAGTTGCTGGTGGCGGCGGTGCCGGGCGTCTTGCTTTGGTGATCTTTGGGTCGCCCTTCGGTGGCGGCGGTGGCGGTCTCATGGCCGGTCATGCTGCCGCGTGTGGCGGTTTGGTCGGCATTGCTGCCGGACGTCGCCCGCGCCGCGGTCTTGCGGTCTGGCTTTGGCGCGGCACGGGGCGTGGCCGTGGCGGTGAGTTGGGTGGGGCGCGCCTTGGGGCGCTTGGATATCTCAAGGCCAGTTTCAGCCTTAGGCTGGGCGACACTGGGCTGTGACGCAGGTGCGGGGGCTGGATCCTTCGTGGCTGGGGTGGCCGGTGTGGCAGCTGTCACCGCCGGTGCTGATGGAACCACCGGCATTTGGGGGGCCACACTGGCCTTGGCCACCGCATGAACCTTTTGAGGACGAACCGCCTGAGCCTCGGTGCCATCGGGCTTGGTCGGGCGCAGAACCTCTGCCGCCGTCACACTCGGGGTGACGGGGGTGTCGGACACTGGCTGTGCCGCGCCGGCAACCAGATCCGCAAAGCTTGACCCCAACAAGACCTCAGACGCCCCGGCCCCCCCCTCGATCTCTGGCCCTGCCGGGCGGTGCGAAACCCAGAACCCCGCCCCATGCAGGCCAAGCGCCGTGACCGCACAAACCGACAGCACAAAGCGCGACCCCCGGATCATGGCAGCCCCCGTTCGGTGATCATCACCACCCGCCCTGCCCCCGCCCGGCGCAGCGCCTCGCCCAATCGCAGAAGATCCGCAGCGGGCAGCGCGGCATCGGGCACAAGGCGCAGGGTGGCGCGGGCCGTTTCGGGCAAGGTTGCGACATGGCTGGCAGCATCCGACACGGGCGCGCCGCGATAGGTCAGCCGCCCATCGGCGTGAACCACCAGCGCATCAGGTGGCGCGGTGCCCTCCAACTCGGCGGTGCGCACCAGCCGCAGATCTTGCGCAAGCGGCGGGGCAAGCGTGGCGGCGGCCATGAAGAAAATCAGCATCAGGAAAATGATGTTGATCAGGGCAATCGTGGGTTCGCGGCGGGTGCGGTCGGTTTTCATGACGGCACCAAAACCTGCACCGAGAGGCCGGGGATGGCGCGCAGGGTCACCAGCAGGTCGGTCAGCCGCTGTGCCGTGACATCAGCGCTGGCGCTGACCAAAACCTGCGTCTCGTCTGACATCAGAGGGCGCAGCGCCTCGGCCAGAGCGGCAAGTGGCACGGCGCGCGCATTCACGCTCAGATCCGTGGTCCGCAGCTGCAGAAAGATCGGTCGCGCCTCGGAGGGCGCTTGCCCCTCCCCCGCCGTGGCCAGATCCACCTCTGAGAATTGTGAAAAGGTCGAGGATAGCATGAAGAAAAGTAGCAGCAGAAAAATCACGTCGATAAGCGAGGTGAGCGACAGTTTGCGGCGCTGGAACCCGGACTTACGCACATGCGGGCACCGCCCGGCCCTCTGGTATCGCTTGTCGCGCCTCTTGCCCATCAGGGCCCAGAACCATGCTGAGCGCATGATCGGCTAGCGCACGTTCCTCGGCCATGCGCGATTCGAACCACGACAGCACGACCGAGGCGGGCATCGCCACGGCAAGCCCCGCCGCTGTGGTCAAAAGCGCCACCCAAATCCCCCCTGCGAGGAGCGACGGATCAACCTGTGATCCGGCGGATTGAAGCGCCTGAAACGCCTCGATCATGCCCAGAACCGTGCCGAAAAGCCCCAGCAGCGGGGCCACCTGTGCCACTGTGTCGAGAAAGCGAAAGCCGCGTTCGAGCCGGGCAAAGCGGGCTTCGGCCTCGGCCATCAACCGCCGTGTGGCGACGGTATCGCGCGGGTCTACGGCAAAAGCGCGGGCGATGACCGGGGCCAGATAGCTGCGTGATGTGGCAAGTCTGCGATGTGCGGCGGCGGTCTCGCCGTGATCCCAATCGGTCACTGCGGCACGCAGCGCGTGATGCCGCCCCACCCCCGAGGCGCGAAATTGCCAGAGTTTGTAAAGAATGACCGCAAGCGTGCCGACAGAAAGCACGGCGATCATCGCGATCACCGGCCCGCCCATGGCAATCAGCCCGTTCAGCCTGTCGATCATGGCCGCTATCCCGCTCATCCTGTCACCTCGATGTCGGTCTCGCTCGCAAGGTGGAGCGCGCCGAGGCAGACACCCGGGGCAAGCCCCGCGCCTTCGCAGGTGCCGATGCCATTGATCAGCACCCCCCCGATGGCGTCGCAGCCTTGCCCCGCCAGATCGAACTGGCGCACGCGCGGGCGCCCCTCGGGCAGCGCGCCGAAATCAAAAAGCGTGAGCGTTGCCACCTGCCCCGTCGCATCAAAGAGCACTGCTTCGGCCTTGAGGCTGTCGAGCGCGACACCCAGATCGTTTTGCAGCACGAAACTCAGGCGACAGCCGCCTGTCTCGGTGGTGTGCAGGCTATTGAGCGTTAGGGTAAGCGCCGAGGCGGCAGCGGTCTCATCCGCTTGGGCCATGGTCGCCGCACCCAAGAACGCCAGGGCACAACAAAACGCAGGGCGGTGGAATGCCAGCATGAAAAGCTCCTTTCCCCGATCATCAGACGGGGCTGGAAACCGCATGGCTGGCGCGGGGCTGGCACGGGGTGAGAGATGGCCCGCGCCGGTAGAGCGCAGGGATTGACCCGGTTTTGACTGAGTTGACTGAAAGAGTCAAGTTTGTCGTGACGTCGGTCTTTGCGTCACGGTTTGGCGGGCGTCACCGCTTGCGGCCCTGCCCCGGTTGAGACGGAAGCAGCGGGCTGGGGGGTGTTTGCCTCTGCTTGCCGCCCGGCCCCGACACCTGCCGATTGGAGCGATTGCAAAGCCCGGTGCCGGGCCTGACAGGTATCGCACTCCTGTGGCGACGAGACGACGGGTGCCTCTTGCGCGCCAAGGCTAAAGGCCGCGCAGATCAGAACCACAAGCAGCGCGCCTGCCCTCATGCGGGCACCGGGGAGGACGCAAGGTAGCGCTCAAGCGGCGCGTAAGACTCCGGCGCGCCTGCATTTTCCAGCGCGAGATAGTCGAGCGCGGCCACCTCATGTTCGGTCAAGAACCGCAGGCGGGTTTGATCCGCCTCTGGCCCCATCGCCTCGAGCGCCTCGAACGCTGCGAGATAGGCAGGATAGGTGCGGTTCATCTCGTCCAGAAGCCCCGCCCAAGTGCCTGGCGCGCGGCGCGCCTGTTCATGGCCGCTCAGGGTTAGGCTCTCGACCGACCGGGGGGTTAGATCATAATGCGCGATGAGCGGGGCAACGCCTTGGGCGGCGTGGCGTTCAACCTCGGCCAAAAGCCTCAGGCGCTTGTGCTGCGCAGGCTCGGGAAAGCGGCGGGCGAGCGCGTCAAAATAGGCTTCGCCCTCAATCTCCTCTTCGTAATAGAGCAAGAGCTTGGCAAGATAGGCGGGATCCGGTTCGGTCATATCGGCTGTTCTCCTGTCGTCTAGGCGGCCCCACCGGGCGCGCCCACGTCGATTCGGTCGTGTTTTAGCGGCAGGTCGGGATCGACCGGCGCGTCCAGTTCCTGTGCGTAGCGATGCCCGGCATGGACCGCCGCCGCGATAATCGCCGGCGCCTCGCAATCGCCGATGCGTGTAAGGGTAAAGGGCAGCGGACCGGCCATGGCACATAGGTCGTGATACAGCCCATCCTCGGGTCGCCGCGCGCTGACCATCACGAGATGAGAGGCGGCAACGGTCAACTCCGCCCCGCCATAGGCGCAGGGCAAAACCACCGCACGCCCGTCAAACCCCGCAATCTCGCGCGCCGGTTCAAACCTGACGCCAAGGCCCTGCAAATGGCGGCGCACCCGCCAGCGTTCTGCGGTATTGCCTGCCCAGCGCGACAGGCTGTCATCGGGCGTGGCAAGTGTCACCTCAAGCCCCGCCATACGCAGACGCTCGGCCAGAACACCCCCCATGTAATAGCCGTCGCCATCATAGACCACGGTCGGCCCATCCGGCAGTCGGCCCGCCATGATATCATCGGGGGTCAGGATATGCGCGTCTGCCGCGCCTTCGGCCACGGACTGAAAGACCTCGCCGTCGAACACATCCTTGCGCCACTGCGCGCCGGTGGCGATGGCCACGTGATCCGCGCCCACATCCAGCACATCCTGCGCCGTCAGGCGGCTTTCGCGGAAAATCTCGACATTGGGCATGTCGCGCAAGGCTTGCTCGCGGTAGTCGCGCACGCGGATATATTCACGCAGCCCCGGCAAGCCAGCCTCTCGCAGAACGCGCCCGCCCAGATCACGCGTGGCCTCGGCCAATGTTACGCGATAGCCACGTGCGCCCAAGGCGCGCGCCGCCTCAAGCCCCGCTGGTCCGGCGCCGACGATCAGCACATGGGCGGCACTGCCCTGCGGCGCGATACGTTCAGGATGCCAGCCGCGCCGCCATTCCTCGCCCATGGTCGGGTTTTGCGTGCAGCGGATGGGCACGCCCAGACTGTCGCCGGAATAGCAGATATTGCAACCGATACATTCGCGGATCGCCGACAACCGCCCCTCCTCGATCTTGCGCGGCAAAAAGGGATCGGCAATCGACGGGCGGGCCGCGCCGATGAAATCCACGATGCCGCGCCTGACCTGGGCCGCCATCGTATCGGGCGAGGTGAAGCGGCCCACGGTCACGACGGGCTTGGTCGTGACCGATTTCACCCATGTCATATAGGGTTCCAGCGCGCCCTCCTTGACGAAGCGCGAGACGCCCATTTCCAGCGAATAATCCGCGATGTTGATATCCCAGAGATCAGGTAATTCGGCCAGCATCGCGAACATGTCGCGCCGCTCGCCCCAGACCGGATGCCCGTCGCTGCCCCCCTCTTCATCCGCCGAGAACCGCACCGCAACGGCACAGCGGTCGCCAACCGCATCTTTGGTGTCCGCGATCAACTCGCGCACCAGACGCACCCGGTTTTCAAGGCTGCCGCCATATTCATCGCCCCGCGTGTTGATGCGCGGGTTGAGGAAGTTTGAGATCAGATAGCCATGCGTGGCATAGACATAGACGATGTCAAACCCAGCATCGCGGGCGCGCAGCGCGGCGCGTTTATGCCAGTGGCGAAACTGCCGGATATCGGATTTGTCCATGGCGCGGGTCTGATAGGGGTGTCCCGCAAGATTGGGCACCGACCCCAGATCCATCGGCGGCAACCGCGTCATCATGTTGGGCGTGCGCGCCCCGCCATACCAAAGCTCTGCCCCGGCCAGCGATCCATGGGCATGCACCGCCTCGGTCATCAGGGTATGGGCGCGCACATCGCTCATGTCCCAGAGCGAGGCAGACGGATGCGGCAGGTCATCCGATGTGGGGTGAATGGAGTTATACTCGGTGCAGACCACGCCCCAGCCGCCCTCGGCCTTGACGCCCCGCATGGCCGCAAGCGTGCGCGGGCGCATCCAGCCCATGCCGGTGCAATGCGGCACCTGATAGAATCGGTTGGGGGCTGTCACAGGACCAATGCGCACCGGCTCGAACAGGATGTCATGGCTTGGGTCCCGGCTCATTCGCAACGCTCTGTTCTGGTTGATTGATCGGCGGTCTCATCCTGCGGCATGTCGAAATGCCGGGGAAAGGCCATGGCGAGATAGGCCTGCACCTTGGCGCGGGCCGCATCGCGATCAAAAGTGTCGGGATACATGAGGATATTGAGCCAGAGCCCATCGTAGAGCCCCTCCAGCGTGTGCGCGATGGTATTGGCTGACGGGCCGGAATACCCGCCCTCGCGCGCGATATCGCGGCAGAGGCGTTTCGACAGGTCAAAGCGTTCGTTATCAAGGGCATCCACCAGCGCGCGATAGACCGTACGCCGCCCCCCTTCGCCAAAATAGGCATACCAGACCGCCAGCTTTCTTTGCGTGCAAATCTTTGGATCGAAATGCGAGTCGACAATCGCCATCAGTTTGTCGCGCGCGCTCAGCCCCGCATCGCCATAGGCACGACGCCAATGGTCATGGTGTTCGCGCGCCAGAAACTTAAGGGTTTCTTCCAGCAGGTTCTGCTTGCTCTGGAAATGAAAGTTGGCGAGTCCGAGCGACAGCCCGGCAATTTCCGTGACCGTGGACATGGTGGTGCCCGCGATGCCGTATTGGGCGATGGAATCTATAGTGGCCTCGATCAATTGCCTGCGCCGGACCTGCTTGGGCTCGGTGCGGCGGGGCTTGCCGGTGTCGCGGGTTGGGGGTGGTGCGATCTGCTGCATTCTGTTTCCGGGTCGCCGCCGTGGCGTGGCGCGCCCCTCTCCTTTGATTAGTCGGTATCGAGAATGACAATGGCCTCTGGTGACCACGAGAGCCAGAGCGCCTGACCCTCGGGCAGATCATCGGCCCCCATCCGTCGATCGGTGTTCGGAGCAGAGACCGCGACCGGCTCTGCCTTGCCGGGAATGCTCAGGTAATACTGGCTGCGCTCTCCCATATAGGCCGCCGTGCGCAAGCGCCCCTCAACCGCCAGCCCCGCCTCGGGCCGCGTTGGCGAGAGGCTGAATTTCTCGGGCCTGAGGCCGATATGCACAGGCGCGCCGTCAGGTTTGGTAAGCTGCGCCGTGGCCATGGGGATGGTGCCCAGCCCCTCGGCCTCGATCGCGGCCATGGCAGAGCCATTGCGCCGCACCGTGCCGTGAAAGAAATTCATATTGCCGATAAAACTTGCGACGGCGCGCGTTCTTGGTGCCTCGTAGAGGCCCGCAGGCGTGTCGACCTGCAACACCTTGCCCCCGGACATGACCGCGATCCGATCCGACAGGGTCAGCGCCTCTTCCTGATCATGGGTGACAAACACAAAGGTGATGCCGACCTGTCGTTGCAGCGCGCGCAACTCAAGCTGCATCTGCTCGCGCAATTGTTTGTCGAGCGCCCCCAAAGGTTCGTCGAGTAACAGCACCTTGGGTCGCAGGATCAAGGCGCGCGCCAATGCGATGCGTTGGCGCTGACCGCCCGACAACTCATTGGCCTTGCGGCTGCCGTAGCCCGGCAGCTTGATCAGATCGAGCATTTCCTCGACCATTTCAGCGCGGCGGGCAGCGGTCAGCTTTTGTTTGCGCAGGCCGTAAGCGATATTGTCACGCACGTTGAGATGCGGGAAAATCGCATAGCTCTGAAACACCATATTGACCGGGCGATGATGCGGCGGCACGTCAGACATCGGCTGATCGTCAATGAAAATCTCGCCATTCGAGGTGGATTCGAACCCCGCCAGCATCCGCAAAAGCGTGGTCTTGCCACAGCCCGAGGCCCCAAGCAGGGAAAAGAACTCGCCCTGCGCGATGTCCATCGACACCTCTTCGATGGCGGTAAAGGCCCCAAAGCGCTTGCTGACATTGCGGATAGAAATGAAACGGTCCGAGGGGGTCATCGTTGGGCGGCCTTCACTCTTGATCCTCCAGCCCCTTGCGCCCGATCCATTGGGCGACAAAGACAAGGGCAAAAGACACGAACAGGATCAGCGCGGCCATTGCCAGCACCGAGGGAAATTCCTTGGGAAAGCGCAGTTGCCCCCAGATATACATCGGCAACGTCGGATCGGTGCCGGTCAGAAAAAACGCCATGATGAATTCGTCAAACGAGATCGTGAAGGTGAGCAGCAGGCTTGCCACGATACCCGGCAGGACCATCGGGAAGGTCACGCGCCAAAAGGTCCACCAGCCGTTTTCCCCCAGATCAGCCGAGGCCTCTTCCATCGACGGATCAAAGCCCTCGAAGCGCGGCAAGAGCGTGGCCACGGCAAAGGGCAGGCAGATAATGAGATGCCCCAGACCCACCGTATACAGCGAGAGCGGCACGCCCATCCGGCTGAGCAGCACCAGAAGCGCCACGCCGAAAATGATCCCCGGAATGACCAGCGGCATCATGATGAAGGTCACAAGCGCGCCCTTGCCCCGCATCCGCGTGCGGGTGATCGCGCGGGCCGCCATCACCCCCAGCACGGTCGAGATGACCGAAACCACCAGCCCCACTTTGACGCTGTTCCAAAGCGCATTCCACACCGGCTCGCGCGTCCAAAGCTCGCCGTACCATTGCAGGGTAAAGCCCTGAAGCGGGAAGCGGACATAGATCGAGTCGTTAAAACTGAAGAGCGGGATGAACAGCACCGGCACATAGAGCACGATCAAAAACAGCACCGCGTAGAGTTGCAGCGCGCGGTTCGGGCGCTTGATATAGCTGCTCATGTGATGCGCCCCTGCACTTTGCGTGTGACAAGCAGAAACACCAGCGCCAGCGCCGCAATCCAGAACATCAGGACAATCGACAGGGTAGCCCCCATCGGCCAGTTGTTGACCGCGCCGAATTGCAACTGGATAAGATTGCCGATCATCGCCCCATCCGGCCCACCCAGAAGCGCGGGCGTGATGTAATCGCCAGTGGTCGGGATAAAGATCAGGAACGAGGCCGCGATCACCCCCGGCATCGACAAAGGCAGCGTCACGCGGAAAAATCGCGCCATCGGCCCGTCGCCCAGATCAGTCGCGGCTTCCAAAAGAGAGCGGTCGATCTTTTCCAGCGACACATAGAGCGGCAGAATCGCAAAGGCCGCCCAGGCATGGGCCAGCGTGATGATGACCGCCGTGGGGCTATAAAGCAGGAAACTGAGCGGTGCCTCAATGAGCCCCACCGACATCAGCCCCGAGTTTATGACACCTTCGTAGCCAAGGATCACCTTCCACGCGAAAACCCGCAGCAGATAGCTTGTCCAGAATGGCAGGGTCATCAGGATGATCCACAGCATCTTATTTCTGTGGACATGAAAGGCCACGAAATAGGCCATGGGATAGCAAAGCAGCACCGTAGCCACGGTGGCCACGCCCGACATCCAGAACGACCGTAACATCAACGAGCCGTAAATCGGCTCATTCCAGCTTCGGATATAGTTGTTGAGCGTGAGCGTGGTGTCAAAGCCAAAGCCTTGCCGCGTCCAGAGGCTGATCACCAACAGAATGACAAAAGGCACCACGATACCAAAGGTCATGATCGCGAGCGTGGGGCCCATCATCAGATAGCCACGCGCGCTTTCGCTGCGTTGGAACAGGCGCAGAATGCGCGACCCAGAGGCACGAGGAGGCCTGTCCGCTGTCCGGCTTTTGGGCAAAGAGGTTTCGGCCATTCCTGCGCGCACTCCTCAGGGGCTGGATCAAAAAGCCCGCCCGCCGGGGCGGACGGGCGGTGCGGGCAGGGTCAGAACCCGGCCTTGATCTGCTCGAAGAGCTCGTTCATCTGGGTTTCCCATTCCTGCGTCTGCGGCTGCTGGAAATGCCCCGCATTCAGGATTTCGACCGGGTTTTTGCTCAGGCCCAGCCCGGCCAGCGTCTCTTCCTCGAACTGGTCGAACGCCTTGCTGTTGGAATGGCCGTACCCCCAGTCGTTGATCATGAAATGGCCGGTTTCGACGCTGAGCAGGGAATCGATCACGTCATAGGCGCGGTCAAGATTGGGCGCGTCCTTGTGGATCATCACGCCGCAGACCCATGTGAGCGCGCCCTCTTTGGGCCGCGCGAATTTGACAGGGATGCCCTCGGCTTGCAGCAGCACCGCCGAACTGTTCCACGTCATCGAGGCCACCATCTCGCCAGCGGAAAGCGCCTGTTCGAGCGTGGTCGTATCATCGGTATAAAGGCGCATCAGCGGGCGCTGTTCGCGCATCACGGCGGCGATTTTGTCAAAGGCTTCGGGTGTGTCGATATTGGCGAAATCAATGCCGGCCTTGATCGCCCCGCACCACCACGCATCCCCGCCCGAGGCCAGCGACCCCAACCGCCCGGCATAGCGTGGGTCCCACAGGATATCCCAGCTTTCCTCGCCCTCCAACTCCACCAGATCGGTGCGATAGGTGATCGAGGTCTGACCCCAATCAAAGGGCGCCATCCAGACCTTGCCCGCCTCGGCACCATTGCCGGGCAGATCGACCAATTCAGGGATCACATCGCCCCAATTGGCGACACGCGCGGTGTCAATCGGCTGGAATAGCCCCGTCTGCACCCAGCGCGGCATCGACTGGTTGCAAGGGTGCGATACATCCACCACGAACCCGCCCCGCATCTTGGTCAGCGCCTCTTCCGAGCCGCCGAAAATGGCGAAATTCGGCAGGGTGCCGTTTTGCTCCTGATAGGGGCCAAACAGTTCGGGGATGTCATAGCCCCCCCATGTGAAATAGGTGGCCTGCTCACCCTCAGAGGCCATGGCCCGGCGTGCGGGCAACGGCACCGTTGTCATCGCCACCCCTGCCGCCAAAAGGCCCTTGGTGAATTTCCGCCGACTTAACTTGCCTTCGCGCACAGCACCCAATTGGTCCAGAATATCCATGTGGTCCCAGTCTCCCCTGTTGGCGCGGACCGACCTATGGGATGGGTCCCGTCACACAATCGTTATGGTTCATGCGCCATAGCTCAGGACTGTTGACATTTTCCGTCGCTCGGGCATGTCATTGAATGGTCATTCAATCATTTCAGCCATTGGGGAATCGAGTCAAGCGTTTTGCTCGACCTGCCCCGACCGGGAGTGTCGGGCAGACCCGGAGTGATCAAGGATCAAGCGGCGCGGCCGCCTATTTCGAGGGAGACAAGGAATGCGCGACAACACCGGAATCATCCGCCTGCATGCCAATGGACTAGACGGGTTGACGCCCGTCGCCGTTGATCCGGCAGAGTTTGACACCCCGCCAGAGGCGCAGAACCTGCATATCTATTTTGCCGATCCGGCACTTGGTCTTAACGTGGGCGTCTGGCAATCGGCCCCGATGCAAGAGGCGTTCGGTCCCTTCCCCGGGGATGAGTTCATCGTCATGCTCGAGGGCGCGTTTGGCCTGCGCGATGGCGCTGGCACGGGCGTGGGCGCTGGGGCCAAAGCGGGGCAATGCGCGGCAATTCGCAACGGCATCCCGGTCAGTTGGCACCAAGACGGGTCTGTCAGAAAATTCTTCATGACCTACAACGATCCTCGCGCCGCAGCGCCGCAGGACCTGACGGCAGAGGGCGGCTTGACCACGCTCTCGCCCGAAATGACGCTGACCGATGCCGAATTGATGGAAGACACCAGCACGCCCCAGCGCGACCGCATCCTCTTTAGCAATGACCTTGGCAATTTCGATGTCGGCCTTTGGGATACGCAGGTGCTGAACACTGAATTAGAGCCGTTCCCCTATCACGAAATGGCGCAGGTTCTGGAGGGCGAGGTATATCTGACCGAGGCGGATGGCACACGGCATCATTTCACCGCCGGTGATGTGTTCTTTATCCCTGCAGGCACGCCCTGCATCTGGCATGTGCCCAGCTACCTGCGCAAATTCTACGCAGCCCTTGATCCCGAGAACCGCCCCGACGGCTGACACGATCCGTTACGCAAGCGGCGCAGGCAGCAGCTCCGGCACCAGCCGCGACAGACAGAGCTTGCTCGCCGCCAAGGCGTGCATGCGATCATGGCTCTCGGGCGCCAGATGCAGGCGCTGCCAATAGCCATCGGTCAGCGATTCCATCCATTCGGCCATTTGATCCGCATCGCTGCGACAGCTTTCGGGCAAGAGCGCGGCCCAGATGCCCGAGAGCGCCCTATGCCGCCGTGCATCGAACTCTGCCGCAACCTCGGCATAGTGCCCGGTGAAACGCAATTCGCCCCAAAAGGCGAACCACAGCGGCAGCACATCGGGGCCACAGGCCTCGGCGCTGAAATCCGCATCCAGCAGCGCCATCAATCGGTCGAGCGGGGCATCGCCGGTCTGCTCCAAGGCGCGCATCCAGAGGTTTTCATAGCCTTCATAGAGATCGCGCAGGGTTTCCGTGAGCAGCCCGCTTTTGGAAGTGAAATAGAACACCGCCACGCCCTGCGATAACCCCGCCTCATCCGCCACCGTCGCCAGCGTGGTCTTGGCCAGACCATGCGTCAGGATTGACCGCCGCGCCGCATCCAGAAGCTGCCTGCGGCGGCGTTCGGCATTCTCCTTGCGCTCTTTTCGCGGTTTTCTGGGCGTCGCGTCGGTCACATTTGCCCCTTTGTGCGGTGGTTTTTCCATCCATGCCACAGGCCGCGCGGCACGTCAGCCCAAATTTATTTATTTGAGCGCTCAAAAAAACTTTACGAGAAAATCCGCTTTGGCTAGGATGATCACAGGAGCAATGCCATGCGACCCCAATCCTCATTTGATGCCATCATCATCGGCGCGGGCCATAATGGCCTGACCGCTGCCGCTTATCTCGCGCGCGCCGGGCGTCAGGTGCTGGTGGTGGAAAAGAACGACTGGATCGGCGGCGCAGCGGTCAGCCGGTCGCTGCACGACGGATGGACCTATTCCAACTGCTCGTATGTCTGCTCGCTCTTGCGGCGCGAGATTGTGCGCGATCTCGACCTGCCGAAATACGGCCTTCAGGTGATCCCCTATGAGGGCGGGGCGAGTTTCACGCCAGATGGCGATTATTTCGCCTATTACTCGGATCACCACGCCTTGCAGCGCGAAATGGCCCGCCATTCGCCCCGCGATGCCGATGCCTATCCGCGCTATGCACAGATGATCATGCGGCAATGCCGGTTCATCCGCCCGTTCCTGTTGCGCGATGCCCCTGATCCCGCCTCGCTTCATCCCCGTGATCTGGGCGAGATGGCCTATATGGTGAAACGGGCGCATGGGCTGGGGCGGCGCGAACTGGCTGAAACCCTGCGCTTTTGGACGATGTCGATCGGCGATCTTCTGGACGAGCATTTCGAGAGCGATCTGATCAAGGCGCATCTGGCAGGCTCGGGCATCATCGGCACGGGGCTCGGGGTCTATTCACCGGGCACCGCCTATGTGCTCTTGCATCATTACATGGGCGATATTGACGGTGGCATTGGGGCCTGGGGCTTTGCCCGTGGCGGCATGGGGGCGATTTCCAACGCCCTTGGTGCGGCCTTTGAGGCGGCAGGCGGCACCATTCATATTGGCGCAGGCGTGGCGCAAATCCTTGTCAAAGAGGGCCGCGTGACTGGCGTGGCGCTGGAGGATGGGCACGAGTTTCACGCGCCGGTCGTGGCGTCGAACATGGATGTGAAATGCACGTTTCTGCGCCATGTCGATCGCGCCGCCCTGCCCGAGGACTTCACCCGCGCGGTAGAGCGATTCAAGATCCGGGGGTCTTCTGCCAAGCTCAATATCGCGCTTGACCGCCTGCCCGCCTTTCCCGCCGCGCACGCAAATGCCAGCTTCCTGCGCGGTGATCTGCATGTGTCCCAAAGCCTTTGGGAGTTGGAGCGCGCCTATGATGACTGGAAGGCCGGGCGCTGGTCCGCGCGCCCCTATATCGACATGCTGATCCCCAGCCAGATCGACCCGACCATGGCCCCGCCCGGCAGCCATATGATGACGGTCTTTGTGCAATACGCGCCCTATGACCTGGTGGCAGATGGCCAGCGCAGCGGTCAGAACTGGACAGATACCGCACGGCACGCGCTGGCCGAGACGGTGCTGGATCAGATCAGCATCGCCTGCCCGGATATCCGCGACCGCATTCAGCATATGGAGATCCGCTCGCCGCTCGAATTAGAAACCGAGGTGGGGCTGACCGAGGGCAATATCTTTCAGGGTGAGTTGACCTTTGATCAGCTTTTCTTCAACCGGCCCGTGCCCGGCTATTCCGGCTATGGCTCGCCCATCGGGGGGCTTTATCTTTGTGGCTCGTCCGCGCATCCGGGCGGCGGGGTGATGGCGGCACCGGGGGCCAATGCCGCACGCGCGATCCTGCGCCGCGAATGGCCCCGCGCCCCGCGCAAGGGCTATGCCGCATGAGCGCCATCCGCACCTTTGACAGCATCGTGATCGGCGGCGGGCTGAATGGTCTGGTGGCCGCGGGCGTGCTGGCGCGGGCGGGGCAATCTGTGTGCCTGCTAGAGCGTGCAGCGCATCTGGGCGGCATGGCCGCCCCCGGTGCCAGCGGCGCGCCGCGCATGGCGCACCTGCTTTATAATCTTAGCCCCGTGGTGCGCCGCGAGTTGGGCTTGGGTGCCCGCGATTGGCCGTTCGAAACTGTGGCCTTGCCCACGGTGGCGCTGTCCGAGGATGGCCGCCATGTGGTCACGCAGGGCGCAAACGCCCGCTTTGCCGATGGCGATGCCCATCCCGATGCGGCGGCTTTTGCGGCGCTGCACGAACGCCTGACCGGCTATGCCGCGCTCTTGCGACATCTGGCCGAAGCAGCCCCGCCGGGGGGCGATGCGCCGATCCTCTCCTCGGCACGGCTGAAAGAGGTGTTGCGACTGGGCCGGGTCGGTCTTGGCCTGCGGCGCATGGGCAAGCCCGAGATGCGGCGGTTCCTGCAAATCCTGCTGTCGAATGCCTATGATCTTATCCTTGATGACATCCCCGACGGCCCACTTGCGGGCCTTATGGCGGCGGATGCGGTGCGCGGGGCTGCGGCGGGGCCACGCGCGCCCGGCACGGTCTTTGGCCTGCTCTACCGCATGGGGCATGGCGGCGGTGCCAGCCTGCCCATGGGCGGCATGACGGCAGTGATCGACGCCTTTGCCGGGGCGGCCGGGCGGGCTGGGGCGGTGATCAAGACAGGCTGCGGCGTGGCGCGTATCCTGACCGATCAGGACCACGTGACCGGCGTGATCACCGACCGGGGCGAGACACTCAATGCCACCCGCGTGCTGAGCAGCGGCGGCGCGCGCATGACCGCAGAGATGGCCGGGCTCGCGCATTTCGACATCGAAGCCACGCGCCGTCTGCGCCACATCCGCGCGCGCGGCACGGTGGCCAAGATCAACCTGACCCTTGACGCCCTGCCCACCATCCCCGGCCTGCCTGATGATCTGCTCTCGGCCCGCCTCGTGATTGCGCCCTCCGCATCTTACGTCGAAGAGGCGTTCAACCCGTCGAAATACCGCGAAACCTCGCCCCATCCGGTGATCGAGGCGCTGTTGCCTGGTCAGACAGACCCTGCACAACGGGGCGCGCAAGGCCATGCTCTCTCGCTCATTGTGAACTATGCGCCGGTCGATTTGGCGGGGGGCTGGGATGACCCCGCGCGCGATGCCTTGCTCCAGACCACGTTCAACACGCTTACCCGCTACGCCCCCGGCCTGTCCGACCTTGTGACCGGTGCAGAGGTGATCCCGCCCGATCAGATCGAGGCCGAGACCGGCGCACCGGGCGGGCATTGGCACCATGCAGAGATGAGCCTTGTTCAGCTTCTTGCCCTGCGCCCCGCCATCGGCATCGGGCGTTATGGGATGGGTCCATCGGGGCTTTTTCTCTGCGGGGCCTCCGCCCATCCCGGCGGCGATCTGATGGGGCTGGCGGGGCGCAACGCGGCGCACGCAGCCCTACGAGGCGCGCCATGAGCATCGCCACCGATCCCAAGCTGGGCCTGATCGACGGGCCGGTGCATCCCCGCCTCGCGCCGCTCAACCGGGCGCAGGGCTGGTATGGCTGGGCCGGATACGCCGCACCAAGCCTGCTCGATACGGTGGAGTTCGAATATTTCGCCCTGCGCAACCAAGCCGCGCTCTTTGACGTCTCACCCTTGCATAAATACCGCATCACCGGGCCGGATGCGGCGCGCGTTCTCAACCGCCTTGTCACCCGCGATGTGACCAAGATCCCCCTGCACCGGGTTGGTTATGCGATCTGGTGCGATGAAGAGGGGATGGTGATCGACGATGGCACGCTCTTTCACCTTGGGGCGGAGGATTGGCGGCTCTGCTGTCAGGAACCGATGCTGACATGGCTCTTGGATGCGGCCTGGGGCTTTGACGTGGATATTCTTGACGAAAGCCGCAAGATTGCCGGGCTGGCCCTGCAAGGGCCGACCGCCTATGCAGTGCTGCGCGCGGCCGGGCTGGATGTGGGGCATCTGCGCCCCTTTGATCTGGCCGGGGTGGAACCGGGGCTGATGATCTCGCGCACCGGGTTCACCGGCGACTTGGGATATGAGCTTTGGACGGCGTGGGGCGATGCCCTGCCCCTCTGGGACCGGCTGTGGCAGGCGGGTGAAAACCTTGGCCTGCGCGCCATCGGCTATGAGGCGGTGAATATCGCCCGGATCGAGGCGGGGTTCATGGTCGCGGGCGTCGATTTTCAGCCCGCCCATGCCACGGAACGTCTGCACCGGGGGCACACCCCGATAGAATTGGGCCTTGGCCCGATGGTCGATCTCACCAAAGGGCATTTCAACGGCCGCCGCGCACTTTTGGCTGCCAAACCCCGCAGCCTCTTGATGCGGCTCGATGTCGAGGGGTTCAAACCGGCGCAGGGCGCGCTGGTCTATCACGCCAAGCGGCGCGAGGTGGGGCATGTCACCTCGGGTGTCTGGTCCCCCACGGCCAAGCGCAATATCGCCCTTGCGCATGTGCGGATGCCTATGGCGGCGCAGCACCCGAGCAATCTCTGGGCCGAGATTTACACGCTGGAAGAAGGGCAATGGGATCGCCGCATGGCACGGCTGACGCCGGTCAAATCTGCCTTCTTCCGCCCGCCCCGCGCCCGCGCCACCCCGCCCGGCAACACCTGAATTCCGACGGAGATGACATGAACACACATGCAAACACCCCTGCCCCCGATGATCTGACCCTCTGGGATCGCACGCATAACCTGCACCCCTGGACCGGCATCCGCGACTGGCGCAAATCTGATCTCTTGCGGGTCAACACCGCGCAGGGCATCCATATCTGGGACAGTACGGGCAAGCGCCATATCGACGGGCCGGGGGGCATGTGGTGCGTGCAGATCGGGTATGGCCGGGCCGAGATGGCCGAGGCGATTGCGGCGCAGGCCATGGCGATGCCCTATGCTTCGCCTTGGTCCTTTACCACCGAACCCGCCGCCCTTCTGGCGCGCAAACTGGCCGAGCTGACCCCCGGCGACCTCAACACCGTGCATTTCACTACCGGCGGCTCGACCGCTGTCGATACCGCCATCCGGGTCGTGCAATTTCTCAACAACCGGCTAGGTCGGCCCGACAAGAAAATCGTGCTCTCGCGCGAAAAGGCCTATCACGGCTCGACCTATCTGGCGGCAACCGTGACCGGCAAGGAACGCTTCAAGACAAGGTTCGACAAGGCCGATGATCTGGTGCGGTTCTTGCCCGATGTGAACCCCTACCGCCGCCCCGCAGGGATGAGCGTGGCGGATTGGGGTGATCTCAAAATCGCCGAGTTCGAGCAGATGATCGCCGAGGTTGGCCCCGAGCGCATCGCCGCCTTTATCGCCGAACCGATCCTGTGTTCCGGTGGCGTTGTCGTACCGCCCCCCGGCTATCACCAACGCACCCACGAGATATGCCGCAAGCACGACATCCTCTATATCTCGGACGAGGTTGTGACCGGCTTTGGCAGGCTTGGCCATTGGTTCGCCTCTCAGGATGTGTTCGGGTTCACCCCCGATATCATCACCTGCGCCAAGGGTCTTACCTCGGGCTATGTGCCGCTTGGGGCCTGCATCCTGTCCGATGCGCTGATGGAGCGTTTGGCCGGGGTCGAGGGCGATGATGTGTTCTACAACGGCTATACCTATTGCGGGCACCCCGTGGCCTGCGCCGCCGCCCTCAAGAATATCGAGATCATCGAGCGCGAGGATCTTCTGGCGCATGTCCGCCGCATCACCCCGCAGTTTCAGGCGCGGTTGCGCGCCATCGGCGAGAGGTTTGACATCGTGGGCGACGCGCGCGGCATGGGCCTTTTGGGCTGTCTCGAATGTCGGCCCGACCTTAGCGACGAAAGCTATGCCAAACACCTGCAATTCGGGGCCAAACTCGATGCCGCCTGCGAGGCGCGCGGCCTTTTGTTGCGGCCTTATGGCAATATGGCGGTGTTCTCGCCGCCGCTGATCATCACCACAGAGGAGATAGATGAAATGTTCGATATCATGGAGGCGGGGCTGACCCAACTCAGCGCCGAATACGATGGTTGAGATCGCGCGCCTCAAGGCGGATACCGATCCGGGCACGGTGGCCAAGCGTCTGCTGCAAGACGGCGGCGTGGTGGTTGAAAACGTGGCAGGCTCAAACTTGCTTGACCGGGTCACCAGTGATCTGCGCGGCCCGTTCGATCAGCAAGGGCACAAGTTTGCCAATGACTTCAACGGCTACAAGACCCGGCGTTTGGGCAGCATCCTCAAGATTTCCGAGGCGGCGGCGGATATTCTGGCGCATCCGCTGGTGATGGAGGTGGCTGACCGGGTGCTGAAACGTCACTGTGTCAACTATCGCATCGGGTCTTCGACCGCGATCGAAATCCTGCCGGGCGAAAAAGCGCAGGTGCTGCACCGCGACGATGATTTCTATCCGATCCGCATTCCCGGTGTGGAATTCCAGATTTCCGCAATGTGGGCGCTGGATGATTTCACCGCCGAAAATGGCGCGACGCGGGTTGTGCCCGGCTCGCAGGATCTGCGCCCGATCAACAGCATCACCGACGACCAGATCACCCAAGCCGTGATGCCGCGCGGCTCGGTGCTGTTCTACCTTGGGGCGACGGTGCATGCAGGTGGGGCCAACCGCGCCGCTGCGCCGCGCAAAGGGCTGATCACCACCTATTCGCTGGGCTGGCTCCGGCAAGAGGAAAACATGTATCTCTCAGTGCCGAAATCCAAGGCCGATGCCTATCCCGATGACGTGCGCCGCTTGTTGGGCTATCAGGGCCACGGCCGCAATCTTGGCGTCTATCCCGGCGATCCAGATGGCTATTGGTTCGACGCCTGAGCGCCCATGTCAGCCCGGTTTGCGGCCCCGGATATGGTGCGGGCAATGCTCGCCCGATTGCACGACCGGCACCATCGCGGTCCATGTCTCGATCTGATGCGCGATAAACTCCGCGCCGTGCCGCGCCTCCCATTCGGCGCGGCGTGGGCCTGACAGCTCCCGTAATTCGGCCGCTGCCACCTCGGCATACCATGGGCTGCGATCCACCAGTGCGACATCGGCCAACCCCGCCGCTGCCAGCGCCGCGCGGTAACGCGCCGGTGAGGCCATGGCAAAATCGAGCGCCTCAAGCGCGATGTAATGCGCCATCTCGGGCGAGGGCGCGCCGTCATGCGCGCGCAACCAGTCCGAGGCGGCAAAGACGCCGCCCGATTTGAGCACGCGAAACACCTCGGCTGCCAACGCCTCCTTGTCGGGGATATGGATGATCGAATCCTTGGAAAACACCACATCAAAGCTTTGATCTGGATAGGGAAACGGCCCCGGCGTGACCTTGTTTATAGTAATCTGTCCGGCCAGCCCTGCAGCTGTGGCACGGGCGCGCGCGGCGGCGCAAACCGGGTCTTCCACGTCGATGCCGGTGACATGCGCCGCGCCGTAAGCGCGCACCATGAGCACCGCAATCGCCCCCGACCCACAGCCAATGTCCAGCACCTTGGCCCCTGTCAGATCGACCCCATCCAGCACCCGCGCCACCTCGTCTTGGCCACCGGGCGACAGAAACCCCTCACCCCAAAGGTCTTCGAGAAAACCGATATGGCTCTGATCGTAGAGAATATCCTCAGACATGAGCAGCCTCCGACTGAATACCCGTTCAATGGAGTATTCCGCGAAGTGGCCCCTCAGACAAGCCCCCGCTCAGAGCTGCCCCGCCGCCTGCAACTTTTCCCATGCAAAGCGCAAATAGCTGCTGCGAAAGCTGTGACCGCCCGGATGCAGGCAAAAATCGAGCACATCGCCCGTGGCGTTGCGGCGGTTCTGACAGGCGAGATCCTCGAATTCAGTCTCGCCAGTCGGGGTGAACCCGCCCAGCGCCTGATACATGTCCAACGATTCGGCCACATCGCCCTGCCGCGTTTCCAGAATGGGGCGCCCGGCCAGCGGCACTGTCGGGTCAGTCGTGCCGTGAATATGCACAAGGCTCGCCGCAGGCGTGGCGCAGGTCTCGGGCGGTTTCATCCAAAAGGTTCCGGCAATCGCCGCAAAGCCCGCGAAACGCTCAGGCATGGTGCAGGCGAGGTTCCAGACCATCATGCCGCCCGCAGAAAACCCTGCCGCCATCAAGCGCTTGGTATCAATCGGAAACCGGCGCGCGGCATCCTCGATCACCGCCTCGACATAGCGAAATTCCACCGATCCGTCGCTGTCCATATGGCGCGGCGCATAGGGAATCACCCAATCGTCATCGGCGGATTTGAGCGCGATGAGTGCGAGCCCCATGTCAGACACCATCTGACGCAGGTTCTGGTTCTGCATCACCGCCGCCGCCGAACCACGATAGCCATGGGCAAAAACCACCGCCCCCACCGGGCTGCCTATCTGTCCTTCGGGCATGGCGATGCGGTAATGCCGATCGCCCAACTGACAATCCGTATCGGGCCCACAGGCCCAAGCAGTCCCCGTAAGTGCCGATAGTGCCAACAAAATTGCAAGAACCCGCATCGCACTCTCCTTGAACCCGCATGCTCTATCCTGCCGTCAAACCTGACAGATAGAGATCACACGCGCGTGGCATTCCCCATCAGATAACGCGGATGTGATCCGGCTGTTCTGCGTGAGTCACCCCTGAGCAGATCCATCCCGCCATCGGTTCACAATCGGATAGCGCCGGTCAAGCCAGAACGCCCGCTTGCTGAGCCGCGTGCCGGGGGCCGCCTGAAACCGCTTGTATTCGCTGATGTAGAGCAGATGTTCCACCCGCTTGGCATCGGCCAGATCGTAACCCGCCGCAACGCAATCCGAAATCGAGCCATCCTGATCCACGAGGATTTCCAGAATCCCATCCAGCACCGGGTAATCCGGCAGCGAATCGCTGTCCTTTTGATCGGCACGCAATTCGGCACTGGGGGGCTTGGAAATGACCTGCTCGGGGATCACCGCCCCCTTTGGCCCCAGCATCCAGCCGCGATATTGGGCGTTGCGCCAGCGGCAAATCTCGAACACTCGCGTTTTGTAGAGATCCTTGATCGGGTTATAGCCCCCCGCCATATCGCCATAGATCGTGGCATAGCCCACCGCCACCTCGGATTTATTGCCGGTGGTCAGCAGCATCTCGCCAAACTTGTTCGACAGCGCCATCAGCAACAGACCACGCAGGCGTGACTGAAGATTCTCTTCGGTCAGGTCCGGTGCCCTGCCGTCAAACAGCGGCGCCAGCGTCGCCGTGATCGCTGCGCGCCCCGCGTCGATGGGCACGAAATCATAGCGACACCCCAAGTTTTCAGCGACCGCCTTGGCATCCTCCAGCGATTCTGCCGAGGTATATTCCGATGGCAACATCACGCAGCGCACATTCTCAGCCCCCACCGCATCAACGGCAATGGTTGCCACAATGGCGCTATCCACCCCGCCCGAAAGACCCAGCAAGACCTTGGAAAACCCCGATTTGCGCAGGTAATCGCGCAAACTGAGCACCATAGCGGTATAGTCCTGTTCCATATCATCGGGCAGATGCGCCAGATCCCCCGGCAGCGCGCGCCAGCCTTCCGGCCCCCGCTCCAGATCGACATGCGCCACCGCCTCTTGAAACATCGGCAATTGCACCGCGAGCGCCCCACCGGGATTGAGCACGAAAGAGCCGCCATCGAACATCTGATCGTCCTGCCCGCCCACCATGTTGAGGTAGATAAGCGGCAATCCAGTCTCGATCACCCGCGCCACCATCATATTCTGGCGCAGGTCCATCTTGTCGCGGTAATGCGGCGATCCGTTCGGCACGAGCAGGATTTCAGCGCCGGTTTCGGCCAAAGTCTCGGCCACATCCTCGTGCCAGGCATCTTCGCAAATCGGGCTGCCGATCCGCACCCCTGCCACCGTATAGGGCCCCGCCACCGGCCCGCTGTCATAAAGACGCACCTCGTCGAAGACCGTCTCATTGGGCAGATGATGCTTGAGCACGCGGGCGCGCACAGACCCGCCCTGCAGGATATAATAGGCATTGTGCAGGCTCACACCATCCAAGGCCGGGCCGCCAATCGCCAACGCCGGCCCGTCGGCGCAGTCACGCGCCAGCGCCTCGATCGCGGCAATCGCCGCCTGATGAAAGGCGGGTTTTTGCACAAGGTCTTGCGTGTTGTAGCCGGTGATGAACATCTCGGGCAGCGCCACCAGATCGGCCCCCGCCGCGCGTCCCTTGTCCCATGCGTCGCGCGCCAGACGCGCATTGCCCGCCAGATCCCCCACCGTGGGGTTCAACTGCGCCAAAGTCAGGCGAAACCGGTCAGCCATGCGCGTGCCCTCTGCATATCCACGCCTCCGATGTAGCAGATCGCCGCCGGAGGAAAAGCCGATTTGCCCAAAAGCCGTTGTCAGCCCCTGCCCCGTCCTCTAGATTTGCCTCAGCCGCCGCATCATCGGGCGGGATCGGGCATCGGGGCAAATATGACGTTTTCGCGCACAAGACCCATCCTTCTGAGCATCGCACTTGGTGCGGCCAGTATGGCCGCCGCTCAGGATGCGGAGGTGCAGACCAAGCAATATGACGATGGCGGCATCTATGAGGGCACGTTCAAGGACGGGCTGCAACATGGCACCGGCAGCTATACCCTGCCCAATGGCTATGAATATACCGGCGAATGGGTCGAAGGCGAGATCAGGGGCAAGGGCGTGGCGCGCTTTCCCAATGGCTCGGTCTATGAGGGCGAATTCGCGCGCGGCAAACCCAATGGCATCGGCAAGATCGTGTTCACCGATGGCGGCACCTATGAGGGCGCATGGGAAGATGGCAAGATCACCGGGCAAGGTGTGGCCATCTACGCCAACGGCGTGCGCTACGAGGGTGGGTTTCTGAATGCCATGCACCACGGGCGCGGCCGGATGCAAAGCCCCGGTGGCTATATCTATGACGGCGATTGGGTGAATGGCGTAAAGGAAGGCGTGGCCAAGATCACCTATCCTGATGGCGCGGTCTATGAGGGGGCTGTTGCACGTGGTGCGCGCGAGGGTGAGGGCACGCTCACCATGCCCGATGGGCTGATCTATCAGGGCACGTGGCGCGCCGGAGAGATTGACGGCAAGGGCAAACTCACGCAGCCCAATGGCGATGTCTATGAGGGCGATCTTGTTGCCGGACGGCGCGAAGGCACGGGCCGTGTGACCTATCAGAATGGCGATCTCTATGAGGGGGCCTTCAAGGAGGACCGCCGCCATGGTCAGGGCACATTCACCGGCACTGATGGCTATCTCTATCAGGGCGAATGGGTCGCGGGCAAAATCTCGGGTCAGGGGCGCGTGACCTATCCCGATGGTTCGGTCTATGAAGGGCAGTTCCGCGATGATCTGGCCAATGGCGAGGGGCGCATCACCTATCCGGACGGCGCAACCTATGAAGGGTCATGGGTTGGCGGCGTGATCGAGGGCGCGGGGCGTGCCACCTATCCCAATGGCCTTGTCTATGAAGGCGAATTCAAGAACGCCCGCAACCATGGCACGGGGGTTATGACCTACCCCGACGGCTATCGCTACGAGGGGGAATGGCAGGACGGCCAGCGTCACGGCACTGGCACCGCCACCTATCCCGATGGCACGATCTATGTGGGCGGGTTCGTCGAAGGCCAGCGCCACGGGCAAGGCAAGATCACCATGCCCGATGGTTTTGTCTACGAGGGCGAATGGCAGAACGGCGAAATCTCTGGCCGGGGTGTGGCCACCTACACCAATGGCGATGTCTATGAGGGCATGTTCCGTGCGGGCAAGCGGCAGGGCGAAGGCACTATGCGCTATGCCAGCGGCCAAGAGGCCAGCGGCACATGGGAAGATGGCGCGCTCTCCGGGGCGACAACCCAGACCGAGTGATCAGATCGCCCGATCTGCATCAAGATCGTCCAACACGCGCGCCGCCCCATCAAGCACCGCTTGACGGCGGCTCGCCTCCATTTTGTCCCATGTGCGATAAACCGGCCCCATACGGGGATTGCGCCCGAACCGGTCGCGATTCCGGATCAGGAAATCCCAGTATAGCAGGTTAAAGGGGCAGGCATTGTCGCCCGTCTTTTCCTTGACGGAATAGGCGCAGGACCGGCAGTAATCCGACATTTTGTCGATGTAATTGCCCGAACTCACATAGGGTTTGCTTGCGATAATGCCGCCATCGGCAAACTGGCTCATCCCGATCACATTCGGGGCCTCGACCCATTCAAAGGCATCGGCATAGACCGCCAGATACCACTCATGCACCTGGCCCGGGTCAATCCCGGCCAAAAGCGCGAAATTGCCTGTCACCATCAGGCGCTGAATGTGATGGGCATAAGCCTCTTTTGCCGTGGTCTCAACGGCATGGGCGACACAGTTCACGCGCGTCTTGGCCCCCCAGAACATCGCCGGCAACTTGCGCTTATGTCCCAGCGCGTTGCGCGTCACATAGTCCGGCCCCTCACGGAAATAGATACCGCGCATATATTCGCGCCAGCCGATCACCTGCCGGATATAGCCCTCGGCGGCATTGATGGGCACCCGGCCTGCTTTCCATTCCTCAACAACACGGGCGCAGATATCCACAGGATCAAGTAATCCGATGTTCATATACATCGAAATCACCGAATGATGCAGGAACGCATCCCCTTCCAGCATCGCATCCTGCGTGTCGCCGAACCCCGGCAGCAGGTGCCGCGCGAAATGGTCGAACGCCTGCGCCGCCGCATCCCGCGTCACGCCAAACCAGAACGGACGCAGCGCTCCGAAATGGGTGCCAAACCGTGCCTCGACCAGATCAAGCACCTCTTGCGTGATCGCATCCGGTTCAAACCGCAACGGCCCCTCGCGCAGCAAATCCGCCTGCGCCCGCTTGCGGTTGTCATGGTCGAAATTCCACTTGCCCCCCGCCGGTTGGTCGCCCTCCATCATCAGCCCGGTCTTGCGGCGCATCTCGCGGTAAAAATACTCCATCCGCAGCTCTTTGCGCCCCTCGGCCCATCGGTCGAACTCTGCCAACGAACAGACGAACCGATCGTCCGGCAGTTGCCGCACCGTCAACGGGGCGTCCGACAGGGCCTCGATCAACCGCCATTCCCCCGGTTGCGTAGCGATCACCTCAGAAGCCCCAAATTCCTCGGCCCGCCGCATCAATTCCCCCACAATCGAGGGCGTGGCCGCAGGATCGTCCAGCCGCGTGTAGGCCACCTGCCAGCCCTCGGCCGTCAACGCCTCCGCGAAATGCCGCATCGCCGACAGGATGAGCGCGATTTTCTTGGGATGGTGCGGCACATAGCTGCCCTCATCCCTCACCTCGGCCATGACCACAACGTCGCGCGTCTTGTCGCCCGCGCGCAGCGCCGAAAGATCCGGGCTGAGTTGATCCCCCAGCACCAACAGCAGCCGCGCTACCATGGCACGGTTGCCCCCTGCCAATCAAAAAAGCCGCCGCTCTCCTCGGGCCGCAAGCGTTCGATGACGCCAAGCAGGTTCTCTGCCGCCTGCGCTGCGGGCACCGCCGGATGCCGCCCCAGATATTTGCGGGTAAACTCTGTCTCAACCGTGCCCGGATGCAAGGCCACGCATATCGCCCCTCGGTGACTGCGCCCCAATTCAATCGCGCCGGTGTGGATCATCTGATTCAGCGCCGCCTTGGCGGTGCGATAGCTATACCAACCGCCGAAATTATTGTCGCCAATCGACCCCACCCGCGCCGAGAGTGCGGCGAAGACCGCCCGCCCCTCGCGCGGCAAAAGGCGCAGGCTGTGCTTGAGCACCAAGGACGGCCCCACGCAATTGAGCGCGAATTGATCCAGCATCGCCTGCGCGCTCACCTGCCGCAGCGCCTTTTCCGGCGCGGCCCCGGCAATTTCCAACGCGCCGGTCGTCACCAATATCAGGTCAAACGGTCCGTCCAGCGCGCCAAGGGCTGCCGCAACCGACGTCTCATCGGTCACGTCCAAACCGTCGCCGCTGCGCGACAGGCGCGTGACCGTCACACCACGCGCTTCCAAGGCCGCGCTTACAGCCTGCCCGATGCCGCCCGAAGCGCCGATGATCAATGCTTTTTCCATGGCGCAGACCTAGCCGAAGCCAGCACAGCTTCAACCCCCAAAGCCAAGCGCAATTTCGGGGTTTTCATCGCCGCGCCGCATGCCTATAGTTTCGCCCATGTTGATGCAGGATCATATCACGCCCTTGCCCCACGCCGTTCGGCGTGCCGCTCGGGCTGTCCTGCTAGGCCTAAGCCGCCTCTGAGCGTGCCGTCTTGGCGCGACCGCTCAGAGGATGTGCCGTTTCGCGCCGCAGGCTTAGGATTTTTTGAAAGAGACCAACATGACCAACACCTCTAAAGATCGCGTCGTCATCTTTGACACAACCTTGCGCGACGGCGAACAAAGCCCCGGCGCCACCATGACCCATGCCGAAAAGCTCGAGATTGCCGGGCTGCTCGATGACATGGGCGTCGATATCATCGAGGCAGGCTTTCCCATCGCCTCTGAGGGCGATTTCAACGCCGTCAGCGAGATAGCCAAGAACTCGAAAAATGCCGTGATCTGTGGCCTCGCGCGGGCCAATTTCAAGGATATCGACCGCTGCTGGGAGGCGGTGAAACACGCCGCCCGCCCGCGTATCCATACCTTTATCGGCACCTCGCCGCTGCACCGCGCCATTCCCAATCTCGACATGGACCAAATGGCCGAGCGTATCCACGAAACGGTGACACATGCCCGCAACCTCTGCGACAATGTGCAATGGTCGCCGATGGATGCCACCCGCACCGAATGGGATTATCTCTGCCGCACGGTCGAGATTGCGATCAAGGCGGGGGCGACCACGATCAATATCCCCGATACCGTGGGCTATACCGCACCCGAGGAATCGGCCTCGCTCATCCGTCGGCTGATCGCCACCGTGCCGGGGGCCGATGAGGTGGTGTTTGCCACCCATTGCCACAACGATTTGGGCATGGCGACGGCCAATGCACTGGCCGCCGTCGCTGGCGGCGCGCGGCAGATCGAATGCACGATCAACGGCCTTGGCGAACGCGCAGGCAACACCGCATTGGAAGAGGTGGTGATGGCCCTCAAGGTGCGCGGCGACATCATGCCCTATGAAACGGGCGTCGATACCCGCAAGCTGATGAACATCTCGCGCCGGGTTGCCGCCGTGTCGGGCTTTCCGGTGCAGTTCAACAAGGCGATTGTTGGCAAGAACGCCTTTGCGCATGAAAGCGGCATCCATCAGGACGGCATGCTCAAAAACGCCGAGACATTCGAGATCATGCGCCCCGAGGATGTCGGTCTTACCGAGACCAATATCGTCATGGGCAAGCATTCAGGCCGCGCGGCGCTGCGCTCCAAGCTCAAGGATTTGGGCTATGAATTGGCCGACAACCAGCTCAACGATGTGTTCGTCCGCTTCAAGGAATTGGCAGATCGCAAGAAAGAAATCTACGATGACGATCTTGTGGCGCTCGTCAACGCAGGCGTAGACCCCGACAATAACCGCCTTCAGATCAAACACTTGCGCGTGATCTGCGGCACCGATGGCCCGCAACAGGCGACGCTGACGATGGACATTGACGGGCGCGAGGTCTCGACCGAGGCCACCGGCGACGGCCCCGTCGATGCCACGTTCAACGCGGTCAAAGCGCTCTTTCCGCATGAGGCGCGGCTGCAACTCTATCAGGTGCACGCGGTGACCGAAGGGACAGACGCACAGGCCACCGTGTCCGTGCGGATGGAAGAGGCAGGGCGCATCGTAATGGGCCAATCGGCGGATACCGATACGGTCGTGGCTTCGGCCAAGGCCTATGTCCACGCCCTCAACCGCCTGCTCGTGCGCCGCGAGAAAACCGGCAGCGACGCGCGCGAGGTCAGCTACAAAGACGTATCGTAACAGTCCATTGAGCACAGAACAGCAAAGCCCGGATGACAGGATCATCCGGGCTTTCTTGTCGGTGCTCTGGTGTCATGCGTTCCTTGGCCGAGCCGCGCGGGACGCGCAAGCGCGCCCTACTTCGCCCAATCCCAAGGCCGCACGAATTGGCCCAGCACATGCCCCACGGCCTCGCCCTCGGCACTGGCAGACCCCGATACCTTGGCCACAAGCCCAAGTTTCTTGTCATCCACCACAGATGTCACCCGCGCATCAACTCCGGCATCGGCCAAGGCCGCATTGTAAATCCGCGTGATCGCCAGCTTGCGCAGGTCGGGCTTGAACACCTTGCCCACGGCGGTTTTCGGCAATTCCGCCAAGACCTCGACATGCTTGGGCACCGCCGCGCGCTCATGCACATGCCGCTTGCAATGCTCGAGCAGCTCCTCGCCCGTGACCGTGGCCCCGGCCACCAGTTCGACATAGGCGCAGGGGATTTCGCCCGCATGGGCATCCGGCTGACCAATGGCCCCGGCCATGGCAACCGCCTTATGCACCATCAGCGCTTCTTCGATTTCGGCGGGGTCGATGTTATGCCCGCCCCGGATGATCAGATCCTTGGCGCGCCCTGTGATCCAGAGATAACCCTCCGCATCAATCCGGCCTAGATCGCCAGTGCGCAGGTAGTCGCCATGGTAATAAAGATCGCGGTTCTTGTCGCCCTCGGTATAGGTATGGCCGGCGTAAACGCCCGGATTGGAAATGCAGATTTCGCCCACCTCATCGACGGCGCAATCCATCGGCCCATCCGGCGTGCCCTTGATGATCCGCACATCCGTATAGGGAAACGGCACCCCCACCGATCCCACCTTCTTTTCGCCTTCGGGCGGATTGGCCGAGACAAGGCAGGTCGCCTCGGTCAGGCCATAGCCCTCGATCACCGCAATGCCGGTGGCCGATTCGAACCGGTTGAACAGTTCAAGCGGCATCGGGGCCGATCCGGAAAAGGCGTTCTTGACGGTCGACAGGTCCGCATCAACCTTGCGCTGCATCAGCGCCGAAACGGCCGTGGGCACGGTGATGATGAAACTGATCTTCCAGCGCTCGCACAGCTTCCAGAAATTATCAAACACGCCCTCGCCGCGATAGCCTGCGGGCGTCGGAAACACCACATGCGCGCCCGATTTGATCATCGCCATCAGAATCACATGACACGCAAACACATGAAACAGCGGCAGCGGGCACATCACATTGTCCTGCTCGGTAAAGAGCAGCGTGTGACCGATCCAGCCATTGTAGATCATGCCGGAATATTTGTGCTGCGCCACCTTGGGCATGCCGGTGGTGCCGCCGGTGTGGAAATAGGCCGCAACCCGGTCACCTGTGCTATCGGCAAAGCTCAGCGTTTTGGGCTGACGCGCGATCGCCTTGTTGAAATCCAGACAATCGGCATGGTGCTGCACCGGGTTCTTGGGCCGCACGAGGGGCACGATCCAGCTTTTCGGCGGCGTGAGATAGCGGTTGAGGTCAATCTCGATCACCGTATGCACGCTCGGCGCGTGGCGCACCGCCTCGGCGGTCTTTTGCGCGATGTCGGTCTTGGGAAACGCCTTGAGCGTGACCACCACCTTGGCCCCTGTCTCGCGCAGGATGGCGCTGATCTGCTCTGGCTCGAGCAGCGGGTTGATTGGGTTGACGATGCCCGCGATCATCCCGCCAATCGTTGCAACCGCGGTTTCCAGACAGTTGGGCAATACCAGCGCCACCACATCGCCCTCACCCAGCTTGAGGCTGCGAAACAGATTGGCGGCTTGGCAGCACTGATCATGGAACTGCTGCCATGTCAGGGTTTGCGCCTTGTCCGTTGCACCGGAAAACAGCTGATAGCTGATTGCGGGCCTGTCCGGAAAGCTACGCGCGACATTGCTCAACATTTGATAGATCGTTTGGGGCCGCTCGCGCGCCGCCCAAGGCATTTCGTTCTGGATGTCGAGCGCATCCTGTCGCGTCATGAACGCCATCGGTCCGTCCTCCCTGATTTATCCCGCGTTCCCGGCGCGGGTTTCTCCCGTTCACGGCAGAATGTGCGGGAATTCAGGTTCGTGCAAGATTTACGCTGCGTTTTGACGCATTTGTACCGCGTGGCTCTAACTTGCCCCCGACACACAGGCGACCATCGCGCCAGCCATATCGCGCAGCATCTGCGGATAATGCCCCGGCCCTGCCGCAAGCTGGCTGCCGAGCGGATCAATCACGCCATGCGACACCCCCTCGCCAAACACCGTTTCGACCAGCTTGGGATCGAACTGCGGCTCGGAAAAGACACAAGTGACGCCGCGCGCCTCAGCCATTTCCCGCAAGGCGGCAATTCGGGCCGGTCCCGGCGCCACCGCATCGCTTAGCGAAATCGCCCCCGCTGCGGAAATGTCAAAGGCGGTCTCGAAATACTGATAGGCATCGTGAAACACCAAAAACGGCACATCCCGCACCGGGGCCAACTGCGCTTTGATCTCTTCGGACAGGGCCTGTAATTCCGCCTGCGCTGTCTCTGCATTGGCGGCATAGATCATGGCATTCTCCGGGTCATGCTCGGACAATTCCTGCGCGATCAATCCCAACCAAGCCTGCGCATTCGCGGGATCAAGCCAAGCATGCGGATCGGCCCCGCCATGGGCGTGATCGTGCCCATGTCCGTGGTCATGATCATGGTCGTGATCATGCGCCTCCGCATGATCCTCGTGGCCCTTGTCCTCGTGCCCATGATCTTCGTGCCCGTGATCTTCGTGGTCGTTATCTTCATGCCCATGATCTTCATGCCCGTGATCCGCATGCGCCTCAAACGCAACCCCCTCCCGGAACGGCAAGACGCGGCTGCCCGCAGCCCCCAGCAACTCCACGGCATGTGCCTCGGATGCCAGCGCATCAATCGCGCCTTCCAGCCACGGCGTCAGCCCCTCACCCATCCAGAAGACCAGATCGGCCTCTTCCAGTGCCGCCGCCTCGGAGGGGCGCATTGCATAGCCATGCGGCGAGGCACCCGAGCGCACGATCACATCAGGCTCGCCCACCCCCTGCATCACCCGCGCCACCAACGATTGCACTGGCGCAATATCCGTGGCCACTCGGGGCGCGTCGGCCATCGCGGCTGAGGCAAGCGTCATCCCAAGGCTGAGTGGAGCAAGAAAACGGATCGGCATGGCAGTCTCCATATGTGATATCATAACATTTAGCGCCACTTGATAAATGTAACCCTATAACATATCAACCCCCAAATGATCCCACGGGCAACACTGACGGAGGGCAAGATGGATACGATCGGATTCGAGGCGCATGATCACAAGGGCTGCATGCGCGCCGCCCTCGCCGCTGTCGAGGCGCATTGTGCCCGCCACAAGCTGCAATTCACCCCCGTCCGCCGTCGCGTGCTGGAAATCCTGCTCAGCGAACACCGCGCCATGGGGGCCTATGAAATCCTCGACACGCTGCGTAGCGAGGGGTTGGGCTCCCAGCCCCCAGTGGCCTATCGGGCGCTGGATTTCCTTGTGACACATGGCTTTGTTCACAAGATCGAGCGCCTGAACGCCTTTATCGCCTGCACCCATCCGGGGCAGGATCACACGCCCGCGTTCCTCATCTGCCGCCAATGCGATGCGGTGGCCGAGGCCCATGCCGAACCCTCAAAGGGGATGTTGGGCCGGGCCGCCGCCGACTCGGGCTTTACCATCGAACAGGCAGTGGTCGAGGCGATGGGCCTGTGTCCGCAATGTCGCGAGAGCGCCCAGCCATGCGCCTGATCGAAACCAAGGGGCTGACCGTTCAGTTTGGCCGCTCGACGGTTCTGTCGAATGTCAGCCTTGCGCTCGACCGGGGCGAGATCGTGACCATCGTCGGCCCGAATGGATCGGGCAAATCCACGCTGCTGCGCACCTTGATCGGGGCGCAGAAACCGGCACGCGGCGAGATTATCCGCCGCCCCGGCCTGCGCATCGGCTATGTGCCGCAAAAGCTGCATATCGACCCAACGCTGCCGCTGACCGTCACCCGCTTTCTCAGCCTGCCACGCCACCACCCGGCCGAGGCCACGCGCGCCGCTCTCGAACAGGCGGGGTTGCCAGACCTGCGCAATCGACAAATGACAGACCTCTCGGGCGGGCAGTTTCAGCGTGTTCTGCTGGCGCGTGCGCTTCTGGAAAAGCCGGATTTGCTGATCCTCGACGAGGCCACGCAGGGGCTTGATCAACCCGGTTCTGCCGCGTTTTACCGCCGCATCGAAGAGGTGCGGCGCGAATTGAACTGCGGCGTTCTGATGGTCAGCCACGAACTCCATGTGGTGATGAGCGCCTCTGACCGGGTGATCTGCCTCAATGGACATATCTGCTGCGAAGGCCACCCCGAGGTGGTCGCCCAAGCCGAGGAATATCGCGCGATTTTTGGCACCGGCACCCAAGGCGCGCTGGCGCTCTATCGGCATGAACACAACCACGCCCATGACCATGACCACGGTCCTGCACATGATCACCCCCACAGCCACGAGGCCGCCGAATAATGCTGGATGATTTCATGGTGCGCGCGGCCCTTGCTGGCCTAGGTGTGGCACTGGCCGCCGCCCCCTTGGGCAGCTTTGTGGTCTGGCGGCGGATGGCCTATTTCGGCGATGCCACAGCCCATGCCGCAATCCTGGGCGTGGCGATGGCGCTGGCCTTTTCGATGTCAGTCTTTGTTGGCGCGCTGGCCATGTCGCTGATCATGGCGACCACGGTCTCCACCCTTTCGGGGCGCGGCTTTGCCATGGATACGATGCTGGGCGTTCTGGCCCATTCGGCGCTGGCCTTTGGCCTTGTGGCGGTGTCCTTTCTGTCGGGCGTCCGGATTGACCTTATGGCGTATCTTTTCGGCGATATTCTGGCGGTCAGCAGGGCCGATTTGCTGGTGATCTGGGGCGGCGCAGCCCTCGTGCTCAGCCTGCTTGCATGGCGCTGGCAGGCGCTTTTGACGGCAACGCTCAGCCCGGATCTTGCGTGGTCCGCCGGTATCGACCCGCGCCGCGAACAGCTTGTGCTGACGCTGGCACTGGCCGTCGTGGTTGCCGTGGCGATCAAGGTGGTGGGCGTGCTGCTCATCGCCGCCATGCTGATCGTGCCCGCCGCTGCCGCGCGCCCCTTGGCCGCAACGCCTGAACGCATGGCGGCTATCGCCACGCTGATTGCGGGGGGCTCTGCCTTGGGCGGTTTGCGGCTTTCGTTCCAGTTCGATACGCCAACAGGGCCGACGATCGTCTGTGTCGCGGCGCTGATCTTTGCCACGACCGCCCTGATCGGCAGCGGCCTGCGGCATCGCGGCGCGGCATCCGACTAAAACAGTCGGAAATCACCCTTGACTCTTTTTGTCGGAAATACGAGAGATATCCTATCAAATCACTCGGATACCTCGAAAGGACCCCTGATGCACCCGATCAAAGCCGCCCTGAGCGTGACCGCTCTGCTTGCCCTGACCGCCCCTGCGCTGGCGCAAGAGGTCAACCTCTATTCCAGCCGCCATTACGATTCGGATGATGCGCTTTACGAGGCTTTCACCAAGGAAACCGGCATCAAGATCAACCGGATCGAAGGCAAAGAAGCCGAGCTGATCGAGCGCATGAAGGCCGAAGGCGCCAACAGCCCGGCGGATGTGTTCATGACCGTCGATGTGGGCAATGTCTCGCGCGCGGTGGATGAGGGCCTGTTGCAACCCTTTTCCTCGGATCTGATCGAGAGCAATGTCGCGGCCAATCTGCGCCATCCCGACAATCTCTGGACAGGCCTCTCGCAGCGCTCGCGCATCATCTTCTACGCCAAGGACCGGGTCGAGACCCCGCCCCAAACCTACGAGGAATTGGCCGACCCCAAATACCAGGGCCAGATCTGCATTCGATCCTCGTCGAACGTCTATAACCAGTCGCTGCTGGCCTCGATCATCGAAGTGCATGGCGAAGAGGCGGCCAAAGAGTGGGCGGCAGGCATCGTCGCCAATATGGCCCGCGCGCCAGAGGGCGGGGATACCGATCAGCTGCGCGGCATCGTGTCGGGCGAATGTGATATCGCTGTCTCCAACACCTATTACTTTGCCCGTGGCCTTGCCGGGGACGTGGACGGGTTGACCAGCGGCATCGACGGCATCGGCTGGGTCTGGCCCAATCAGGAAGACCGGGGCGCGCATATGAACCTTGTGGCGGCGGGCATTGCCGTCAACGCCCCCAACCCGGAAGAGGCGCTTGCCCTGCTCGAATTCCTCGCCAGCGAAACCGCACAAGAGCAATTCGCCAATGGCAACAACGAATACCCGGTGCTGGCCGGTGTGGATATCGGCGAGCATGTGGCCAAGCTGGGCGAGTTCAAACCCGACAGCACAACGCCCACCGCCTCTTTTGGCGCGAATGCCGCCAAGGCACAGGCCATCTTCAACGAAGTTGGCTGGAACTGATTCGTCACCCCCTCTGCGGCCCTGCACGATTGCGCGGCTTGCATGATTGACCTAAGGTCGGGCTCCTCAACAGGGGCCCGGCTTTTTCATGACATCCGTTCGGCTACGATTGCTGATCCTGGCACTTTTGCCCTTGGCGGTGCTGATGCCGCTTTTGTTGCTGGTGGCGATCAACCGCTGGTCTGCGAATTATGACAACCTGCTGATCACCAATGTGGCCAGTGATCTGCGCATCGCAGACCAATATCTGCAACGCCTGCTGACCAGCACCGGCTCTGAGGTCACAAGCCTGGCCCGCTCTTTGCGCTTTGACGAGGTGGCGCGCACCTCTCCCGCCGGCCTGCCCGCGTTTCTGGAAGAGAACCGTCGCGCGCTTGGCCTTGATTTTCTCTATTTTATGCCGCAGCACGAGGCGCGCAAACGCTCGGCCGATTGGCCGGTGATCGACACCGCCCTACGCGGCCAACCCGCCACCGAGATCGACATTTTCACGCCCGGCGATCTGCTCTCGCTGCCCCAGACCGGCGTAACCCTTGCCAATCGCGCGCGCGTCCCGCTTGTTGCGACTGTTGCCGCGCAGCCCACCAGCCGCCAGACCGAGGATCGCGGCATGGTCGTGCACAGCGCCACGCCAGTTACAGCAATCGGGGCGCAAGGTGTGCTGATCGGTGGGCTTCTGCTCAACCGCAATCTTGATTTCATCGACACAATCAATGCGCTGGTGTACCGCGACACCGGCACCACCGGCGACCGCCAAGGCACCGCCACGCTCTTTCTCGAGGATGTGCGCGTATCGACCAATGTGCGGCTCTTTGCGGGCGAACGCGCGCTTGGCACGCGGGTTTCGGCGGCGGTGCGCGCCACCGTGCTCGACAAGGGCCAGACCTGGCTTGATAGCGCGTTCGTAGTCAATGACTGGTATATCTCGGCCTATCGTCCCCTGACCGACAGCTTTGGCAAACGGGTGGGCATGCTTTACGTGGGTTTTCTTCAGGCCCCGTTTGATGCCGCCAAACGGCGCGCCTACCTACTGGTTCTTGCCGCGTTTCTGGTTGTTCTGGCCGTCAGCGCGCCGCTCTTTCTCAGGCTTGCGCGCAATATCTTTGCCCCGCTCGAACGCATGACCCGCACCATGGAAGAGGTCGAAGCCGGCGATATGACCGCACGCATCGGCCCCATCGCCGCACGCGACGAGATTGGCACCGTGGCGGCCCATCTCGACACGCTGCTCGATCAGGTGCAGGAACGCGACCGCGCCCTGCGCGCATGGAACGAAGACCTGAACGCCCGCGTCGAGGCCCGCACCGCCGAATTGCGCGAGGCGAATGCCAAGCTTGAGACCACTTATCAGCAACTGGTGATGTCCGAAAAACTGGCCTCCATCGGCGAGATCACCGCCGGTGTTGCCCATGAGATCAACAACCCGGCGGCGGTGATCCAAGGCAATCTTGACGTGATCCGCCAGACGCTGGGGGCGCACACCGAACCGGTGATCACCGAACTTAACCTCATTGACCGTCAGATCGGGCGGATCACGGCCATCGTGGGCAAATTGCTGCAATTCGCCCGCCCCGGCGAATTCGGCACCTTTGAGGAAAATGTCGATCTGGCCAGTGTCCTGCGCGATTGTCTTGTTCTGGTGGATCACGTTGTAACCAGATCCGGGCATACGGTGACGCTGAACGCCCATCCCGACACGCCACCGGTGCGCATCAATCCGGGTGAGTTGCAGCAGGTGATCATCAACCTTGTCACCAACGCAGCGCAGGCCATGAAAACGCCCGGTCACCTGACCCTCACCACCCGTCCCGAGGATCGCGGCAGCTGCCCCGGTGCCGCGCTCTTGGTTGCAGACACCGGCCCCGGTATTCCCAAAGACAAGCTGCCGCTGGTGTTCGATCCGTTCTTCACCACCAAACAGGGCGAAGGCACCGGGCTTGGTCTCTCGGTCAGTCAGACCCTGATCCAACAGGCAGGCGGACGGATCACCGTGCGCAATCGTGTTGAAGGCGGCGCGGAATTCACCGTCTGGCTGCCCGGCTAAGCGCGATCAGCCCGGCCCGGTCAGCCAGGCATGATGCAGCGCTGCCACGGCGCAGGACGCCAGCCGTGCCATATCGTCATCCGCCCGCGAATTGAGAATGATCGGCACCCGCGCGCCCAGCACCACACCCGCCGCCTCGGCATGGGCGAGATAGGTCAATTGCTTGGCCAGCATATTGCCCGCATCAAGATTGGGCACCACCAGAATATCCGCCCGTCCCGCCACCGGCGATGACAGCCCCTTGGTCCGTGCTGCGGCCATATCAACGGCATTATCCATCGCCAGTGGCCCATCAACCAGCCCGCCGGTGATCTGCCCCCGCTCGGCCATCTTGGACAAGAGCGCCGCATCAATCGACGAGGGCAGATCGGGATTGACCGTCTCGACCGCCGACAGAACGCCGACCTTTGGCATCTCGATCCCAAGGCTCAGCGCCAGATCAATCGCGTTCTGCACGATGTCCATCTTGGCGCGCAGATCAGGCGTAATGTTGATCGCCGCATCCGTCACCAACAAAAGATGCGCCAGCCCCGGCACGTCCATCACAAAGATATGCGTCAGCCGCCGCGCGGTGCGCAGCCCCGCCGCCTTGTCCAGCACCGCCCGCAAGAGTTGGTCGGTATGCAGATGCCCCTTCATCACCGCCCCTGCCCGCCCCGCCTGCACCAGCGCCACAGCGCGCCGGGCGGCGGCCTCGGGGTCTGGCTCTGCGATGATCTCGATCCCTGTCAGATCCGCCTCCAGCGCTTGCGCTGCAGCCGCAATGCGGATGGGATTGCCAATCAGGATCGGTGCGATCAGCGTATGCGCCCGCGCGCGCAGCGCGCCGCCCAAGGAATTGACCTCTTCGGGACAGACCACCGCCGTTACCAGCGGCTCGAGCGGCTCCGCCCGCTTGAGCAGCTTTTCGAAATGCCGGTGCCGCTGCACGATAAGGCCGGGCAGATCGTGGCTGGAATAGTTCAGCTTGCGGCGCGGGGCCTCGACCACCGCCACGCCCGATACGATCAGCGCATCATCGCGCAGGCGCCGCACCTCAGTGGCCAGCGTCACGGTCATGTCGCGGTCATTGCGATCCGTCACGGTGACCCGGCTTTCAACCTCGTCCCCGGCATGGGCGTGGTTGTGAAACACAAGGCTTTGCGCGCGGTAAAGCGTTCCCGCCCCCGGCAAAAGATTGCCCAAGACCGCCGATATCAGCGCTCCCAGAAACATCCCCGGCACATAGGCCTCGGGCTGACCATCACCATCGCCATCCAGATCATAGAGATGCATCGGGTTGTGATTGCCCGACATATTGGCAAAGACCAGCAAATCATCCTGCGTGCACAGCCGCCGCAGGCTCTGGCTCTGCCCCACCTGCAACTCGTCAAAGACGCGGTTCTCGATCTTCATCCGGCAAACCTCCTGCCCTGCAGCCTGCGCGCGCCCTATCCCAGCCTCATCCCACCCAAACGCGGGCCTGTGTCAGGCGTATGACGCAGCCCGCCAAATCAAAGCGCGCGGGCGCTCTGGCGCAGTTCGAATTTCTGGATCTTGCCGGTGGATGTCTTGGGCAATTCCTGAAACACCACCGCCTTGGGCGTCTTGAACCCCGCCAGCCGCTCACGCGCAAAGGCGATCAACTCGGCCTCGCTCACCTCGGCCCCGTCCTTCAACTCGACAAAGGCGCAAGGCACCTCGCCCCATTTCTCATCCGGCTTGGCGACCACGGCACAAAGCATCACGGCAGGATGGCGCATCAATACCCCCTCGACCTCGACCGAGGAAATATTCTCGCCACCTGAAATGATGATATCCTTGGCCCGATCCGCGATCTTGAGATAGCCGTCGGGATGCTGAAACGCGATATCGCCGGAATGGAAATACCCCCCGCGAAACGCCTCTGCGGTCGCCGCCGGATTCTTGAGATAGCCTTTCATCACCGAATTTCCCCGGATCATGATCTCGCCCAAGGTTGCGCCATCCATCGGGATTTGCGCCATGGTTTCGGGGTCCATTGCCGTGATCTCTTCCATCATCGGCATCAAAACCCCGGTGCGCGCCTTGATCGTATAGCGCTCGTCCTCAGGAAGGGCATCCCAGCCATCCTGCCACAGACATTCGGTGACATGACCATAAGTCTCGGTCAGGCCATAGACCTGCGTCACGGTAAAGCCCAACGGCTCGATCGCCGCCAATGTTGCGGCGGGCGGCGGGGCCCCTGCGGTGAACACATCGACCACATGGTCGAACGCGCGCCGCTCGCCCTCTTTGGCATGGACGATCATATTCAGCACGATGGGCGCACCGCCGAAATGCGTGACCCCCTCATCGGCAATCGCGTCATAAATCGCCCGCGCCGTAATATCGCGACAGCAAACCACCCTGCCCCCCAGCATCGGCATCAGCCAGACATGGTTCCAGTTGTTGCAATGAAACAGCGGCACAATGGTCAGATAGGTCGGATAGCGTGGCAATTGCCAACTCACGACCGTGCCCATGGTCATCAGATACGCCCCGCGATGGTGATAGACCACGCCCTTGGGCCGCCCGGTGGTGCCAGAGGTGTAATTGAGCGCCAAACTCTCCCATTCATCCTCGGGCATGATCCATGCAAAATCGGGATCGCCAGAGGCCAGCAACTCCTCATACTCCATGTAATGCCCATGGGCATGCACGCCCGCCGCATCATCCGCCACCTCGACCACGCCGGGCGGTGGGCCTTCCATCAACTCGATTGCCTGCGCCAGCACCGGCAGGAATTGCGGATCGCACAGCACCACCCGCGCCCCGCCATGATCGAGAATATAGGCGATTGTATCGGCCTCTAGCCTTGTGTTGATGGCATTGAGCACCGCGCCACAGGCGGGCACCCCAAAATGCGCCTCGCAATGGGCAGGTATATTGGGCAGGAGGGTCGCCACCACATCGCCGGGCTCGATCCCCAGCTTGACCAAGGCCGAGGCCAGCCGCGAGACGCGCGCGTGATACTCTGCATAGGTGCGCCGCGTGCCGCGATAAACCAGCGCTTCACGATCGGGAAATATCTGCGCCGCGCGCCTCAGATGCGACAGCGGCGTCAGCGCCACAAAATTCGCGGCGCATTTCTCCAGCCCGGTCTCCTCCTTCATCCAGCCCATCGCGCACCTCCTCTTGTCCCTGCGGATCCGTCCAAGGAATAGAGCAATGCCAGAGCGATGCAATTGCCAAACACGTGTCCCAGAGCCTGTGAGAGCGTGCTTTCACGCTCAAAAAGTAACTTTACAGGTTCAAATCGCAGCACTAAGGGGACGAAGCGACGTGTGCAAAATTTCAGCACGGGGCGGCGTGATTCTGAAAGGTATTTGTATGATTGTTTCCGGCACGCGCCGCCCAAATGTCTTGACCAGTCGATTGTTCAGATTACGCTTCGCGCTTGCGCATGCCCTCAGCATGACCATCGAGGTCCGGACCGACGCAGGTAGCTACCGGTTCGCGTGCCGCAGCTACACCGAATACAAACGCGCCGTCACTCTCCTGCAAAAGGAAGAGGGCACGATCCGCTGGCTGCGCGACACGCTGCGCCCCGGCGATACCTTTTGCGACATCGGGGCCAATGTCGGCCTCTACTCGGTCTTTTCCGGCAACCTTGTGGGCGAGACCGGGCATATCCTGTCCTTCGAGCCGCATGCCGCCAATGCGCTCAGCCTGATGCAAAACATGGCGTTGAACGGCCTGAGCAGCCGCGCCAAGGTGATTTCGGCCGCTTTGGGCGACCGTAACGGCTTTTTCGACTTCAATATCATCGAGGCGACGGCAGGCTCGGCCATGAGCCAGCTTGACCGCACCCTTGATGGGCACGAGCGCCCCTTCGTGCCGGTCCTGCGCGAATTCAAGGCCGCCTTTACCCTTGATCATCTGGTTGCCGAAGGCATCGTGCCCACACCCGATGTGATCAAGGTCGATGTCGACGGCAACGAGCTTCTGGTCATGGCGGGGATGCGCAACGTGCTTGGCTCGGCCAAACGCCCGCGCTCAGTTCAGGTCGAGGTCAGCCCCCACTACGCAGAGGATCTCGATGCCTTCATGGACGGGCTTGGCTACCGGGCGCAAAAGCGGCACCGCACCGACATCGGTTTACGCAAACTTGCACGCGGCGCCGATCCGGTGTTGATTGCGCATAACGCAATCTACGCTCCGGCTGCGGCCTAAGACCCGCACCGCCCGAACAAGGAGACACCCATGATGTTCAATCTCGACGGCGCTGACGTCCGCCACGATCCCTTTCCCATCGCCTTTGCCAAGCCGGTGTTTGACGCCGACCTCTATCAAGAGATGCTGGACAACTGGCCCGACACCGAGCGGTTTCAGTTCATGCCCAAGCTGGGCAACAAATATTCCCTCTCCGAGGTGAACAACGCCAAACAGTATCACGACTTCATCAAGTCGACCCCGGTCTGGAAACGCTTTCACGACGAGGTCAAAAGCGAACGCTTCGTGCGCGGCATCGTCGATTTTCTGGCCAGCCACAACATCGACCTCGACCTTGGCCGCAAGATGGTGCTCACCAACACGCCCGGCGCGCGCCTTGGCCTGCGCCTGACCGAGGCGCTCTGCGGCGCGGCCTTGGTCGAGCGGCGCAAGACTCCGCTGCGCTCGCGCTTTGAATTCTCGATGATGCCGGGCGATGGCGGCTCGATCCTGCCGCACACAGACGCGCCCGCCAAACTGATCACCGTGGTCGTCTCGATGGTCGCGCCGGGCGAATGGAAGCCGGAATATGGCGGCGGCACTTCGGTCGTCTGGCCCAAGGACAAGACGCGCAGCTTCAACTTCCGCAACACGTTCTTGCCGTTCGAAGAGGTGGACACGCTCGATTGCTACGAGTTCAACTCGAACCAATGCATGATCTTCGTCAAGACCTTCAATTCCTGGCACGCCGTCGAGCCGATCAAGGCCCCCCGCCCCGACATGTTCCGCCGGTCCCTCACGATCAATATCGAGGTTCCGAAGAGCTGAGCGTAAGAGGCCTGCGTCGCGGCCATGCGCCGCGACGGGATGGCCCGGGGCCTTTTACAGCCCCAACCTCGCCATCACGATGTCATTGACCGCCTTGGGATTGGCCTTGCCTCCCGTGGCTTTCATCACCTGCCCCACGAACCAGCCCGCGAGTTTGGGGTTTCCTCTCGCCTTTTCCACCTGTGCGGGGTTGGCGGCGATGATCTCGGCCACGGCCTGTTCAATCGCGCGGGTGTCCGTCACCTGCTTCATGCCGCGCGCCTCGACGATCTCTTCGGGATCGCCGCCCTCGGTATAGACGATTTCAAAGAGGTCCTTGGCGATCTTGCCGGAAATGGCGTCCGACTTGATCAGCCGCACGATGCCTGCCAGTTGCGCCGGGCTGACCGGGCTGTCCTCGATCGAATGATCCTCTTTCTTGAGCCGTCCAAAGAGCTCGTTGATCACCCAATTCGCCGCCAGCTTACCATCGCCCGCGCCCGCCGCCACCGCCTCGAAATAGGCGGCATTGGCCAGATCAGCGGTCAGCACGTTGGCGTCATATTCCGATAGCCCGAATTCCAGCACAAACCGCGCCTTCTTGGCGTCCGGCAGTTCCGGCAGGTTGGCCGCAATCTCATCCACCCAAGCCTGCTCGATCTCCAGCGGCAAGAGGTCGGGATCGGGGAAATAGCGGTAATCATGCGCCTCTTCCTTGGAGCGCATGGACCGGGTCTCGTTCTTGTCCGGATCATAGAGCCGGGTTTCCTGCACCACCGTGCCGCCCGCCTCGACAATCGCGATCTGGCGGCGCGCCTCATATTCGATGGCCGCTTGGATAAAGCGCATGGAGTTCATATTCTTGATCTCGCAGCGCGTGCCCAGATGGCTGAAATCCTGCGTCTCCATGTATTTCTCATACTGGCCGGGGCGGCAGATCGATACGTTCACATCCGCCCGCAGATTGCCATTCTGCATATTGCCATCGCAGGTGCCCAAATAGCGCAGGATCTGGCGCAGCTTGGTGACATAGGCGGCGGCCTCTTCCGGCCCGCGAATATCCGGGCGGCTCACGATTTCCATCAGGCAGACGCCGGTGCGGTTCAGGTCAACAAAGGACATCGCCGGGTCCATATCGTGAATCGACTTGCCCGCGTCCTGCTCCATATGGATGCGCTCGATCCGCACCAGACGCGCCACGCCGGGGGCCATATCAACCAAAATTTCGCCCTCGCCCACCAACGGATGATAGAGCTGGCTGATCTGATAGCCCTGCGGCAGATCGGGGTAGAAATAGTTCTTGCGGTCAAAGGCCGACCAAAGGTTGATCTTGGCCTTAAGGCCCAGCCCCGTGCGCACCGCCTGTTCGACACAGAATTCGTTGATCACCGGCAACATGCCCGGCATCGCCGCATCGACAAAGGCGACATTGGAATTGGGCTCCGCCCCGAATTGCGTGGACGCCCCGGAAAACAGCTTGGATTTCGAGGCGACCTGCGCATGCACCTCCATCCCGATCACCAGTTCCCAATCATGCTTGGCCCCCGCAATGACGCGAGGTTTCGGCGTTTCATAGGCGAGATCGAGCATGGCACTGCCTCCGGCTGACATATCAGAGGCGTTCTAGGACAGGCGCACGAAGGGGGCAACAGGGAAAGAGGGGCATAGACCTCCACCAAGAATCGTGAAAACACTAAAGGGCCGACCGCCATTTCCAAGACAAGGACATGATATTATGGATAATTTTACCGCAAATGCGCAGACAACTGGGTTTTTGGAAATCGGTGGCTCCGTCAGTGGCAGCGTCGCGGACGGTCGGGACTGGATCGCGGTAAACCTTGAGGCAGACACTGCCTATCGGTTCGAAATCGACATGGGATTGCCTTTTGTCCAAATCCTGTCACCCGATGAGATAACGCTTATGAACAACACCGGCGACCCAGAGCTGCGGTCCGACCAAGACAACGTTTTTGTTTTCTCACCGCAGCAATCCGGGCGGCATTTCATCTCCATCGGCGCAACATTCGGCACCATGGGCGGCGACTTGGACAACTACGTCATCCGGGCCAACGTGTTTCAAGACGACGTCCCCGGCGATGTGACCACGCACGCGACGCTGGCCCCCAACACCTCGGTCCAGGCGCAGATGGATTTCGGCAACGACTATGACTGGTTCGCAGTGGAATTGACCGCGGGTGAGGCCGCGAGCTTCGAACTGGACGGCATCACGCTCTCCGATCTGTCGGTGCGGGATGCCAATGGAGAAAGCCTCGCAAGCTCGGACGCACGAGCGTCAAACAAGTATGTGACCTACATTCCAGACGAGTCCGGCACATTCTATGTCAGCGCGCGATATGCAGTGGGATACGACAGATATGCCAACTTTTTTCCCAACCCCTATTCCGTCACATGGGTAGACGCGATTCTCCCTTTGACCGAAGTCGGCACCCTTGGGAATGACACGCTCTTGGGAAATCGTGACGATGATTTTCTCAACGGTCTTGCCGGTGATGATCGTCTCGCGGGGGACGAAGGAAACGATACGCTTTTGGGCGGCGATGGCAACGACAGGCTCTTTGGTCAGGAGGGCGGTGATGAGATATTCGGCGAGAGCGGGGATGACCGCCTGAACGGCAGTCTCGGCCACGACACCCTCAACGGCGGTGAAGGTCACGACTCCCTCAGCGCCGGATTGGGGGATGACTCCCTCACCGGCGATGCTGGAAATGACAATATTGGTGGCGGGCTGGGCAATGACACGATTGACGCAGGCGATGGCGACGACACCGTTGGCGGTGGCTCAGGAAACGACCTGATCACGGGCGGTCTCGGGGATGATTTTTTGTCCGGTGGCTGGGACCGTGATACCTTGGACGGTGGCGACGGCCATGACACGCTCACGGGTGCCAGCGGCGCGGATTACCTCTCGGGGGGCGCGGGCGATGACATAGTTGCCGGTGCGTCCGGCAATGACCGCATCACGGGCGACGCGGGCAATGATCGCCTGTCCGGCAGCGCGGGCGATGACCGGATTGATGGGGGCGACGGGGCCGACCAGATTGGCGGTGGCACAGGCCGAGATACGATCATCGGCGGCGCAGGTGACGACCAAGTCGGCGGCGGCAAGGGCGACGACAGCATCCAAGGCGGGAGCGGCAATGACGACCTCTCGGGTGGCAGCGGTGCGGACACGATTGAGGGCGGCGATGGCAATGACACGGTCAACGGCGCACGTGGCGACGACGTACTCAGCGGCGGCGCGGGTGCAGATCACTTCGAATTCACCGTCGCTAAAGAGGGAGAAACCGATAGTGTTCTCGATTTCGAAGATGGCGTCGACCTTATCGTCATTCGGTTCATGGCCATGGATACACCAGAGCCACCCACAGCCCCCTCATCAGCAGCGCACTTCGAAACGCTGGGCATCGTCGACACTGCCAGCGGCGTAGAAATTTCCTTCAACGGACAGACTGTGATCGTCCAAGACATCACCGCCGCGCAACTCACCGTGGAGGATTTCACGTTCCTCTAAAGGTCTCCCCCTCCCCCCAAATTCATGCATGCGAAACTCCGAATATAAAGCACTTCACAGAATCGTGAACATAGTGTTTGAATAAGGCGCATTTGGAAAACTGGGGAGTTTTACCATGGAAGGTCTTGTAATTCCGGGAACACCGGAGGCTGACGATCTTGTCGGCACCGCCGATAACGATACGATCACTGCGAATGCTGGGGATGACACGCTAACAGGTGGCGCGGGGAACGATCTGCTGGATGGGGGCGCGGGGTTCGATACGGCCGTCTTCGCGGGCAATGCCGCCGATTACAGCACCGGCGTGAATGAAAGTGCACAGCGCACGATCACCCATACCGCAACCGGCGACACCGACATTCTAGTCAATATCCAGCGCCTGCAATTCGACAACATCAGCACCGATGTGCTGCTCAACCCAGACAACACCAGCCCCGGCCTGATCCGGGGTCTGGGCGGCGATGCCGGGTTCGGCGAGGATTTTCTGGCCCGCAACGATGACGGCTCAACCGTACAGATCGACATCACCCCGATCTTCGAGAACGGGCTGAATTTCTTTGGCACCGTTTACCAAGGTCTCTGGATCAACAACAACGGCTCGGTGACCTTCACCGGACCGCGCGGCACCTTCACGCCCGACGTGATCACAGGCGTCAGCAACAACCCCAACATCACGCCGTTCTTTGCGGATGTCGACACCCGCGGCGGCGAAGTTGCCCCAACCCCGGGCGGAAACTCGCAAGGCAGCAACCTTGTGCATTGGGATTTCAACACGCTGGGCGACCAACTTATCGTCACATGGGACGATGTCGGCTACTTTAGCTCGCGCACCGACCTGCTCAACGCCTTCCAACTTATCCTCACGGATCGTGGCAATGGCGATTTCGACATTCAGTTCCGCTATGAAGAGGTGAACTGGACAACCGGCAACGCCAGCGGCGGCACCAACGGCCTTGGCGGCACGGTTGCGCGCGCGGGCTATACATCGGGCACCGGCGTCGAAGGCACGTTCTTTGAGCTGCCGCAATCCGGCAATCAGGATGAAATCCTCAGCCTGGATGTGATCCCCGGCAATACCGGACTGATCGGCATCTGGAACTTTGCCGTGCGCAACGGCGGCGTGGTCGACTCTATCGTCCCGCTTCTGCCGCCGGTCGGCGCGGGCGGTTGGGTTGCGGGTGACCCGCATCTCGCGACACTCGACGGCGTCGGCTATGATTTCCAGGCGGCGGGCGAATTCGTGCTGCTGCGTGGCACCGACAGCGATTTCGAGCTTCAGGCGCGCATGGTGCCAGTGGGCGATAACGTCAGCGTCAATCAGGCCATCGCCACCAATCTCGGCGGCACGGCAGTGATGATCGACGCCAATGACACGACCCCGCTGCATATCGGCGGCGTGGCCACCGAGATTGAGGATTTCGGCTCTGTCGCGGTTGGCAATGACCGTATTTTCCGTGAAGGCGATACCTATATCATCGTCTATGCGGGCGCAGATAACGTGGTCGGCAATGGCGACAGCCAGGTGCGCGTGATCGTGCGCGATGGGCGGGTCGATATCGACGTGCGCCTCAACGAAGAGCTGCTGGGGCGTCTCGAAGGTCTGCTGGGCGATGGCGACGGCGACGCCAGCAATGATGTCGCGCGCGCCGATGGCACCGTGCTGGCCCGTCCCTTTGCCTTTGCCGATCTCTACGGTCAATACCGCGAGGATTGGCGCGTCGCCTCTGAGGCGGACAGCCTCTTTACCTATGACGCGGGCGAAAGCCTTGATGGGTTTTACTTGCCCGAATTCCCCGGCGAGATTGTCAGCCTCGACACGCTCGACCCGGCGGTGCGGGACGCCGCGATTGCTGCGGCGCTCGATGCGGGCCTGATCCAAGGCACGCCCAATTTCGAAAACGCCGTGCTCGACTTTGCCCTGACAGGCGATAGCTCGTTCTTCGACTCTGCCGCCGAGGTGCCTGCCTCAGTGACCGAAACCGTCACCACCGCTGATCCGGTCTCGCTCAACCTCGAAGGCACCGAAGGCAATGACACCCTGCTCGGGGCCACGCTTGACGACACGCTCAGCGGTCTGGGTGGCGATGACCGGCTCGAGGGGCGCGGCGGGAATGACCAGCTCAGCGGCGGCGAGGGCAATGACACCCTCGACGGCGGTGCTGGCGATGACCGGATTTCGTCCTCTGATGGCAATGATCTGGCCATTGGCGGGGCGGGCAACGACAATATCGGCGGCGGTCTGGGGGATGACACCCTGGACGGTGGCGATGGTGACGACATTCTGGGCGGCGGCTTTGGCGCGGATTCCGTGACCGGCGGGGCTGGCAATGACGTGGTCGCAGGCGGCGCGGGCGATGACACGCTCTCGGGCGGCGATGGCAACGACAGCATGTCGGGCAGCTTTGGCAATGACCTCATCGACGGCGGCG